>Ga0153916_10000081_pt1 | contig 54070 bp, 82 predicted proteins | sample Opewatmetagenome_FD_109642 | JGI IMG/M metagenome (GOLD analysis project Ga0153916, IMG submission 109642) | Freshwater wetland microbial communities from Ohio, USA - Open water 3 Core 3 Depth 4 metaG | ecosystem: Environmental > Aquatic > Freshwater > Wetlands | place: USA: Ohio, Lake Erie...
GTCAATCTCAACACAGAGGCGGTAAGCGCGGGCGTAGGTGTATAGGTTTACTGTCTCCGCCGCCACTGGCGGTACTGCCTCGCCTCGTAGGTTATTACCGTGGCCATTGTCAGGGCTACGATAGCCAGGGCGATCCATAACAACAGGTTCGACGGTTCGTTCATTGGTTGCCTCCATCTTACATTCCCTCCAGCGAGTGCCGCCTGATTTCCAAATCAACAAACTGAGCCAGGTGTTTCTTGAAGTAAACCGAAAATACCCCGGTCGGCCCGTTCCGGTGCTTGCCCACAATGATTTCTGCCACGTTGGGGAATTCGGTTTTTGGGTCGTAAACCTCATCCCGGTAAACAAACATCACCACGTCGCTATCTTGCTCAATAGCGCCGCTCTCTCTCAGGTCGGATAACATAGGGTGTTTATCCTGCCGGCTTTCAAGCGCCCGGCTTAGCTGGCTGATTGCCAGGATAGGAATGTTTAATTCCCTGGCCAGGGCTTTGATCGACCGGCTGATAAAGCTAATTTCCTCTTGCCGGTTACCGCTGCGCCTGTCGCCGCCGTCCATTAGTTGCAGGTAATCCAGAATCAGGAGGTCCAACCCGTACTCGGCATACAGCCGCCGCGCCCTGGCCCGAAGGTCGAAGGGGGTAAGCCCCGGCGTATCATCAATGAAGATAGGCCGCTCTGCCATTGTTCCCCGGGCCTGGAGGTATACCGCCCATTCGTCCTCGTGAATCTGTCCGTTTCGTAGCCGCTGCGAATCTATGCCGGTGTCAGCCGATATGAGCCGGTCGATTAGTTGGCTTTCGCTCATTTCCAGGCTAAAGATAGCGATTCGCTTGGCCCATTTTTTCGCCGCGTTCAGGGCGATACTCAGGGCCAGGGAAGTTTTACCCATTGACGGCCGGCCGGCCAGGACGATCATATCCGATTTTTGCAGCCCCCCCAGGAGCAGGTCAAGACCGTGTACGCCGGTCGGCAATCCGGTAATCCTGTCCTGGTGCTGCTGTAAATACTCCATCCTGTCGGCGTGGGCGTCCAGCCCCAGGCGAATGTGACGCGGCCCGCGCTGCCTGTCTTTCCGGGCGGTAATGCCAAAAAGGATTTCTTCGGCCCGGTCCATTACCGAGTCTAAATCCTCCGGGTCGGCATAGGCCAGTCGGGCAATCTCCCCCGCCCCCTGAATCAGGTGACGTAAGCCGGCGGTACGGGCCACGATGTCAGCGTAGTACCCGGCGTGGATACTGGAAGGGGTAACGTTTATCAGGCCGGTTATGTGGGCTGGGCCGCCTATCTCGTCCAATTGGCCCTTGTGGGTCAGGTGGTCGCACAACGTTACCAGGTCGGACGGTTTGCCGGCCTGCCACAAATCCCGCACGGCCTGGTAAATCATCCCGTTTCGTTCGATGTAGAAATCCTTAGCGGCCAGGACCGGCGCCAGTTTGATAATGACATCAGGATCAATGAGCAGGGAACCGATAACCGCTTCCTCGGCTTCGACGTTATGGGGCTGGAGCTTGTCGGGGACGGTCCCCGGCGCGTTACCGTTTTGTTTCATCGGGCAACCTCCGGGCCAGGGCCACGTTAAGATCGTTGGCAATCTGCTGGAGGAGGATTTTAATATCCTCATTCCATCGGTCGAGTTCGGCCTGCAACTCCGCCCGCTTGGCTTCTTCCTCCGGGGTTAACTGCTGGGGCATTACGATCCATTCCATCATTGGCTTGTCCATTGTATCTGTCCTATCTGCGGCCTCGCCGCTCCTGTTCTGATTCCTGCTCACGCAGCCGAATGGCTTCTAACTGCTCGGCCGTAAATCCTCGCCCTTGGCCATGGTCATTACCGCTTTTGGTGTCCTCAAACTGCATCCACGTTTCGCATACCTGCCTGGGTTTTGGCGCTTCACCCTTCCGGCCGCGCCAGTCGTTTTTGTACCACCACTCCCCAAAGGCCCGAATCAGGTCGGGGGTTATGCCGGCCTGTTGCAAAAGGTTGGTCGATTCCTGTACCTCGTGGGCCAGGCCGTTTGTCATCAACTCCGGCCTGATTCTACAAAGATCGGCAAGAGCGGCCGGAATGGGGGCGAGTTGAATTTGTTTAGGGCGGGCTCCCTCTTTCTTAGATTCTTTCTCTTCTTTCTTCAACTGACTCTGTGCAACACTTTTGTTGCACTCTGCAACAGTCACGTTGTCCTGTGCAACAGTTTGGTGCTTCTTTCTTTTAGAAGTGTTGCATTGTGCAACAGTTTGGGCCTCTATCAGGTTAATAATCTTGGCCCGGCCGGCGTCAGCATAAATGTGTGGTACGTTTCTTAATTCCGGCGTCAGGTCTACCAGGTAGCCGGCGTCACATAGTTTTTTTATATGCCTCATCACCGTTGCCTTATCCACGCCTATATGCTCGCCTATCGTTTCCAGCGATGCCCGACAAATACGATCCTCGCCCTGGCAGTATCGCCACACCACCCCATAGACCGCCGAGGTTGTCAGGCTAAACTCTTTTGTCAAGGCGTCTATGACCGGGGTCCAGCCCTTGACCTCAGTTAGAAAGCTCATTGTTAAACTGGCCCTCTTGATAGCTCGTAATTGAACAGATAAAAGCGATGTCGTTAGGGTCAAGGTTAAACCATTCGCTATGGTGGCACTTATCACGGAAACGGTGATGTAGAGCCGATTCGGCCAGGTCTATATCATCGGCCGGGAAATGATGAATCATATTTATGTATTCTTGGGGCTTCTTGCTACGAATGGTTTTTAGGCGTCGGGCCGGGTCAATTGATAGGCCAATCTTGTGCAGACCAGACGAACTAGAAAGAAGATAGATGTAGCCGGTTCGTTTATATTCTGGCGGGTTTAGCTCTTTGGTCCGCTGCTCATTCCACTCGGCAATATCTACATTGTATTGCCCATACGTTAACGCCATTTCTTTGGCCAGGGAGTTAAATTCATCTTCCGTTAATACAAAGCCGCCCTGATCCACCAGGAAGAATCTGTCAATCTCTTCGTTGTACTGGACAGTTAAACAGGTAGAAATAAGAAGCCTGGAATGTTCGGTTTTTTCAAGAACTCTTATGATTGTCATCTCGCTTGCTCCTGTGCCGAAAACGACAAAACGCCCGTAATTTGCTGCCACTCTTGGGTGTCTAGGCCAAAGGTTAGCGAGGCATTCCTGCCAATTGAGCAAATCACGGGCGCTTTAGCGCCAAAAATAGATTGTAGAGATTGACGGGAAATAAAAAACCCCGCTGTCAACCTATGACCTAGACATCTACCAGTATAGCACATCTCGCCCATTTTGTCTAGTCCTCAATCCCGGTGAACAACGGCAGATCGTCGAGGTTGCCGTTATCTCGAAGGGGTTTCCACTCTTTACGCTGTTCCCGTTCGACCTCACCCACCCGCCGGCGGGCCAGGTCGCAATACTCCTGGCTGATTTCAAAACCGAGATACTGCCGGCCGGTGACTACGGCCATTTTGGCAACCGTGCCGCTGCCTATCATCGGGTCAAAAACTATGTCGCCGGGATTGCTCCAGCTTAAAATATGGTCGTGGGCCAGGGCCTCGGGGAAAATTGCCGGGTGGTTAAAAATATATCTTTCGCTGTCTGGTTGCGTCCTTCCGGCCAAATAAAACCAGATATTACCCCTTATCGTTTTGTCGCTCGTGACTATGTGGTTTCTAGTTTGTGACTTCCTGACCGCTGCCCCTTGTCCAAAGCTGGCAGCCCGGCCCTTCATTGATTGCTTTTGCCCGGCGTGTTTGGTTGGCTCCATTATCGGATTGAATACTGCGGGTTTGCCTTTACTGAGGATAAACATATACTCAAATTTTTGTTCATAGCGATTATGGGTTAAAGGTGGTTTATCCCATTGATAAATCATTGTATCGTGTAGGTTAAACCCCAGCCCCATAAAATACAGGACCTGCCGAAAGCTATTACCTGATTCGCTCCCGTCCTTAGTTTCATCCCCCACGACCCAAACCACCACGCCGCCCGGCTTTGTCACCCGGTAAAGCTGCTGAGCTATCCGCCCAAAGGGAAACACAAAGCCATTGTACCGCCGTAGTCCATCATAGGGCGGACTGGTTACGGACAGATTAATACAGTTATCCGGCAGAGCCGCCATAAGTTGGCTGCACTCGCCACAATGGATACTGTTTAATGGATACGGCCCCAACATCTCTACCCCTTCCCGGCTTCGCCGCCGGCCTTACCTGCCCGCCGCAACTCAACCAGCCTGGGCCGGTAGTCAATATGCTTGTCCTGCACGGCCCTAACCGCCTTAATAACATTTACCGCCGCCTGGACTATCTCAGGATCGTCGCTTTCGTTCATAATCCACTCGGCATACTCGGCTGCGTCCAGAAGCAAGGCAATGGTATTATCTAAAAACTCCTGGTCTACGTCGACCGTCCACCCATTAACCGATGGTTTGCCGGCCATTGGATCACCCCTCTTGCTCTAGCTTAAAAGCCCGGCGAATCCTGTCGGCTAATTGGGAATTGTGGAGCGATTCGTATCCAACCTTGATAATCCCGGCGAAGCCCACTCCGAAGAATAGCGTCAGCCAGGTGTTGGCATCCAGCCGGCCGGCCATCACGAACGGAAACGACCAAAAGAAGATGATGAAATAGCCGGTTGTCCAGCGGTAATTTTCCTGGCGTTTCCAAAGTTTGCCCAGGGTGGGCGTGGTGATGCAGACCGTTACAATGATGAGCGTCCAGTAAATCAAATTTGGGATTGAAAAGAAGCTATCCATAATTGGTCACAAACTCCTTATAAAGTAGTACACTTGTTCTATATGATAGGACTAAATACCTATCTAAAAGTACCTCAGAAAACCCTGCACATTACTAACATATTTTTTTATAATTGCTTTAACTGCTGAGAAATTCCGCTGCTTTTGGGGAAATTCGGGGTTTGGTTCATATAAGTCAAATTATATGAACCTGTACCCTGGTTTCCCGCCACCGTTTTAGAACCTTTGTTTTTCGGGTTTCCATATAGCACAATCGTTCTTTCAGGCTTTTGCTTGAGGGCCAATGACCGGGGTAATATGGGGGTACGGCAGAGGTTTTAACGTGGGCCGTAGCCGGTCCGATCACGGGCCGTTTAGGGTGCCGTCCTGGTTGCCCGTCGAAAGCTGGCCAGGCGGCGATAGATAGAAAAGAAGCTCCTACCCAAGAGGGTGGGGGCTTCTTATTTTAGTCAGGTTCTACCGTAAAAAGGGAATCGACCGTAACGCCCAGGGCGTTGGCAATGCCAGCCATTGTCTTTAGGCTAACATCGTCAATGTGATCACGTTTTGCCAGCCGGTAAATGTGGTTAGAGTGCTTCCCCATCATTTGGGCCAGCTTGTAGGCCGAGACTCCTTTTTGCTTTAGAACGGCATCGATATTACTCTTGATTGCCACTTCTAACATTTCGCCTCCACTTTTATTCAAACTGTGCCCTAATCATACCACACAATATTGGTACTGTCAATAGACGGACTACATCTTTAAGGTAATACCCTTGACAAACAGTACCATCTATGGTATACTTTAATTATCAACAATAACCATACGAAAGGCAACGACAAATGACAGTTAAAATATGTGTAACAGTAGGTTGGTTCAAGGTTCCATTCAAGGACCAATTCATTATTGGCAAGTTGTCCCCTACGGCACAGCACCCCAGACGTTTCCAGGTCTGGTTTGCCAGGGATACGCTTGATGAGGTGCGCAAGACCCTCAATAAGCGTTGCCGCGAAGGGTGGGAAGCAGTTGATTGGAATTTAAATCCAGTTGATCCCAACAATCCGGTTATCTCTTAACCACCCCTCGCCGGCCACCGGCAGAAAGGCAAGAATGATGAAGAAATACACCGCAATCACCAACGCCTCAGAAATTATCGATGTAATCGCCAGCAGCCTGGCCGATGCGATGGCCAAGATCGAGAAAGCCCTCAAGCGCCCCGGCCGCTACAGCGAGTATGACCGGTGGGTTGCAGACGGTAAGCAGGTCAAGTAAAAATCGCGGTCAAGCCAGAGGTAATGGGCTAACTAGTCTAAGGTCTGGAGTACAGGGTTAGCCAACCGCAACATAACCACCCCTCGCCGGCCCACCGGCAGAAAGGTCTATAATGAGCGTAATTATTACCGATAAAGGCGAACAAGTTGAAGGTAAATACCACGTCAGTTGTCATTGTTACATCTGTGGTATTCGCATCGGGTTCAATACCCCCAATCCAAACCTTGCCAAAATGAAAGATACTATTACTGATCAATCTATTGGCAAGCATTACGTTTGCCAAGAATGTTTATCCAAGTAACCATCCCTCGGCCGGCCGCCGGCAGAAAGGCAACGACGATGAAAATACAAGTAGGCGACAAGTTTAATTATCCAACCGCAGAGGTAGTTATTGAGGCCATTGAAATGCGGAATGAGACGGGTACGGGTTGGGAAGCCTGGATAATCCACGAACATCACGATCTTGAAACGGGCCAGTATACCACCCGCGATACCCCGGCAATTGACTTTTGCCAGGCCCTGGAACGACAGGACAAAATAACCTACGGCTAAAAAACAAAAACCGGGGCAGCACACAACGCCGCCCCGGCCGAACTAACAGAAAACGCTGAATGAATTTGGAGGTATCATAGACTAAAGAACAATGGCTCTAACTGACAACTGGTAACGAACAGTGTACCACTTGTGACAATACAAGTCAACGGGTGGTATACATAAGGAAATTAGAAATTGGTTTGAGGAAAGTTGGAAAGGTTAAGAGAGATGGCAGAAATCGAGTTTGTTAGCAGATACAAATATCAGGATGGCGAGTCGGTTTACGTGGTCCCTGTTGACCGCAATAGCAGGGGCGAGTTGTGGCCGCGCTGCCCGGTAGGTGGCTGGAGCGCATACTACAATGCCAACAAAAGCCAGGCCGTACTCGTGGCCAGTAAAACAGCATCGAGTTATCTGGACAGGCGCGGCTACGCCAGGAAGATCGGCGTGGTCCGGTTTGCCTGGAATGGCAATATTGAGGCCGGCCTACGGCAGATTGGTTTCGGCCGGTAATGGGAGGGCGACGAAATAAAGCTGGGTGACGAGATATTTGATGGAACAATGTGGTGATTGGTCAGGGTCACGCATACTGGCTACGCGGCCGGTTACCGGCCGGGTATGGTGGTCGAGTCGGGCCAGTGGGTCCGGCGATGGGTAAATGATAACGCGCCGCGCTGGAGCGAACGCGATGCGTTTGATATGAATGAGTGAAAACGACACCGGCCCGATGCTGCGAACACCGGGCCGGCCAGACAGACTACCGCTTGGAGACGGTAAAATGAACAACACAATGGTATCACAAATCGAGGCCACTGTCAACGGGCCAGAATGGGATCAGGAAGCCGGCGAGTATGCCGTTTATCTGGACGGGCAGCGGATCACCTGGGCCGAAACCGAAACGGCCGGGTGGGCAGCGTACAGCGCGGCCAGGTCGGCTAAGGCGGCGCACTACACCCGGATGCAGAACCGGGTAGACTTGGGGGTGCAGTATGTGGCTTAGATATTGCGCCTGGGGCAAACACTACTTTGGTTTCAAGTTCTCCTGGCCGTTCTGGCAGATGGGCGTCACCCACGGGATTTGTAAGAAGTGCGGCAGGGGGATGTGATGAGTAGACAGGAATTAATCACCCTTGCGCGTTCGCAGGGGGCGACGCATTACAGCGTCCTGTACGATGAGTTTTACCGGCCGGTCGACGGCCAGGCCCACGCCTGGCAATCGTGCCAGGTGCTGGAAGGCGAGAACGGTTTACACCTCGGATGGTGGCTCAGAGATTGCCGGGACTATCCACCGGAAAGCGCGGTGACGATATGACTAACATTTTGCCCGAAGCTATCAGGCAGAAGGCCATAGAGCAGGGCGCCACGTATTACAGCCTGCTCTATCGGGAATTTTACCGGCCTACTCCTGGTGGCGGATGGGAATCGGCAATCTGGCTTTCCACTGGCGAATTGAGCCGGTGGACACGCGAACAGGGCATTGACCCCGCCAAAAGCGCGGTGAAGCTATGATAACCTTCATCGCCTTTCTGTGGGTGCTATTCGCCGGCCCATTACCACTGCCCCGGCCGCCGCAGCCCACGCCCATCCCGCCGCAGCCGTTACCGCCGCGAGGGCGGGCGATCCTGTGGACTAATAAAGCCACAGGACAAACGCGGGTGATGGTAGTATGAGCATCATTCGATGGTTGCTAATCGTGGCAAGAGACGCCCGACGATTAGGGAAGCTGGGCAGGGGAATTTAGAGGAATTTATAGGTCCAGCAGGGCCAGAAGGGTTTCGTGATGAGTAAGCAGCTTTTTGATTATTGTGGTGAGCCTATCAACCATCCGGTTTATGATTCGTTGGTTGATGTTTCCTATGGGTTGTGGGTTTGCCCGACCTGTAAGTCAGAGTTCTATGGCGGTGGCCCAGCTATCCACGAAAGGGAATGTACCGAAACCGGCTATGGGGGCTGCGAGTTCCACTTTGGGCCAGGCCAGGTTGATGAAGTGAATCGGACGGGTAGATGGTATGGCATCACGTTGGAATACCTGAAAGAGAATTACCCCGAGTTGGTGAAATAGATCATCGCAACCCCAGCCCCCCGGTAAGTTGCCGGGGGAAGAACAAAGAAACGTGGTATAATCAGGATAGGAGTTATGAGATGAACGATACAAAGGCTTTAAGTTTACGAGGCGATATTGATTTAATGACCCTCGGTGACGTGATGGTACAAAGCGGTTTCTTCCAGGACAGCCGGCAGGCCGCGCAGGCGGTCGTTAAGATTTTGGCCGGCAGGGAGTTAGGGTTTGGCCCCATTGCCAGTATGACCGGGGTAAACGTCATCAAGGGCCGGGTGACACTTTCGGCCAATTTAATCGCCGCCGCTATCAAGCGGAGCGGCCGGTATAATTACCGGGTGACAAAGCAGGATGATAAGGGCTGCACAGTTGAGTTTTTCGAGGGCGGCCAGTCCATTGGCCAATCGACCTTTGACGAGGCAGACGCCAAAGCCGCCGGCCTGGCTGCTGGCGATAATTGGCGCAAATACCCCCGTAATATGTATTTCGCCCGGGCTATCTCCAACGGGGCAAAGTGGTTTTGCCCTGATATTTTCGGCGGGCCGGTTTACACCCCTGACGAAATGGGTGCGGTAGAGGATCAGGAAACCGGAGCGGTGGTTATGCCCGAAGTGGCGCCAGTGGATCCGCCGGCGCCCACCCCGGCCCCCCAATCAGCCCCCACCCGCAACGGTAAAGCCGCCGGCCTGGTGACCCGGATTAAAGAACTGGTCAAAGAACTGGAATTTAACGGCGATTGCCTCACCGTTGACCAGGCCTTCCTTGACACGGCCGATGTCGAAAGTCTTACCGATTTCGGCAAGAACCTACGCGCCCGACTGGAAACGGTCAAGGCCCAAAACGCAGCGATGGCAGACCCGGACGATCCCGAGCCGGCCAATTAACCAACGCAGCAAACCCCCGGCCTGGGCGACTGGGCCGGGGAGAAAGATCACGCAATGATAACCATTCAAAAGCTGCACTCAATTCTAAAAAAAGCCGGCCTTAAGCACAGCAAGACGTATACGACAACGATTAGGGGATGGTACAACTACTCCGAGGGTTATCACCTGAGCCGGCATTACACCGGCGAAAGTAGCTACGCTATCTGCCTCAGCTTTCGTGACAGTGACCACCATCGCCCAAACAGCGACCGCCGCCGGTTGTATTTTGACAAAGCCAAGGCGGCGCTAACCGAGGCCGGAATTATCTTTGAGCACAAGGTTGATGGCTACGAAGAATTGATAATCAAATTAGACCAGGTCGCGGCGTAAGACCGGGCCGGGGAGAAAGGATGAGATGATGACGCCCGAGGAATTACAGGCAATCAGGGAACGGACAGAGAGGGCCACGCCGGGGCCGTGGGAAGAAAGATCGCGAGGTTTGGGCGGGTGTGAAATTGTTGGCTTCGTTCATCTAGGGTGGGCAACGCCAGTTTGTAGATTATCACCCGGCTTTGTGTGGTATGAGGGCGATAAGGATTTTATTGCCTACGCCCGGGCCGACGTGCCGGCCCTCCTGGACGAGATTGACCAACTTTGCGCCGACCTGGCCGGGGCGGAGGGGGAACGGGATAGGCTGCGGGAAGCGCTGGAGCCGTTTGCCAAAGTGGCAGACCTGGTAAGCCACCGTAGGCCAGGGGAGACTTATGGCGTTACCCTGGCAGATTGCCAACGGGCCAAGACCGCCTTAAATTCTACTACCAAAAAAGGAGATGGCGATGAGCCACAATAAAACCTCAATTTGTCCCGGCTGCGGTCAAAGCTGTAGCCGGGTAGCATTGGTCAATTTGGTGTATACCTTTGAGTCGGGCGACGATAACACCCTGGTGGAAACATCCTGGCATAAGGATTGCTTTTTGGGCCAGGTAACGAAGGAGCGGGATAGGCTGGCAGAGCAGGTACACGCCGCCCGCGACCTGGCAGAGGCCGCCGAGCCGGTGATTGATTACCTGTTGGTAGCTGAGTTCTTTTGTCCGTATTGCGGTGGCGAGGCGATGGAGGACGGACACGACCACAAGCCAGGCTGCATATATGATAACCTGGAAACCGCGTGGAAATTGTTCCAAAATAAGATGATACCGCATCCGTAAATTCTACTACTACCCCCGCCCCCGCCCCTGGCGATGAGGGCGAAAAATAAGCCAGGGGCGACGCCTGAAAAGGCGGTAGAATAGTAGAATTTCAATCACCGCCCCGGTAGAATCTGGCTGAACAGGCCAGGGAGCGGTAGAATTTGGTAGATTACTAATTACGAAAGCAGCCCCGTAAAAGCCAGGGCAAAGAGATGAAATGATCGAGAACGAAATCAAACGGCAAGTTGATATTGCCGTCAAGGAAATCATTGACCGAGACTCCGAGAGGCTGTCTCCTTTGGTCCACGTAGGGTTGTATGACACCCTGCGCGGCAAATTACTAGCCGGATTTAAGGACAGTTTGACCGTTAAGGCAGTTCTGGCTGATGATACGGTCAGAACTGCCAAGTCAGAGTACCCTCTGATTTTTAAGGGTTGGGATGGGGCAGAGGTTCAATACACGTTCATCCCGGACTGGGAGACGATCAACGAGGTCACCGGTGAGCAGGCCATCAATGCGGCGGCCTTCGCCGCCAACGAGACCGACAAACTCGCCGGGACCACTATTGGAAAAATGGTTGACCAAAAGGAGAACGAACACCATCATTTCTGGCACTAAAAACGAACACCGGCCCGGGCAACCGGGCTTTTTTATTGGCGCTGGATGGTTGGCAGATAGTACCGCCATATCACAGACATTGCCCCCACCGGCGCCGGCCCTGCCTGGCAAGTTGCCGAGGGATCAGTCCACAAGATCAGGTTACAAAACCTATCCAGGTCGCCAGGATTCTCCACGTACCAGCAAAAGCCATAATGACTCTGGTCTTTGATGTAGGCGTAAATTGCCCGACTTTCAAAAAGGTAATCGTCGCCCGGCGTGGAGGCTATGCCCGGGCATATTGGGGAAAAAGGGGAATTAGGGGATTGGCTGGCGGCCGTGGTTCCCAACCAGGCGACCAAGGCCACCGCAATAATTAGCAGTAAAATCACCTTCATTGTGATTCTTCTTTCTCAGGGTGCGCTCGTGGTATGCGTCCAGGTTGCACCTGTGCCTGTTAAGTCCAGGTACTTATACCTGAGCGTTGCCCCGTCCTGGTATTGTAGTACAAATTTATCCGCTTTCATATACAGTCGGACTTCTGTTCCATTCGCCGGCGCTGTCGGGGTGGCGGTTTGCTCCACAAACGATATGGTGGTTTTATTGGCCCCGAGGGCCGTGCTAAGCCGCTCGACTTCGGCCTTGAGCGCGGTGATTTCCCCCAAGAGTTGTTTTATTTGTTCTTCCATCATTGCACTGCGTAAATATCGGCCCTGATCGTTTCGCCCTCGGGTGATACCGTCACGTCAACCGGATCAATCCAGGCATTAAAATCTATATCATCTGCCCTGGCAATGACCTTGTCCCCAAGCCCCCAGTCTTTGCCATAGATACAGGCCGGCGTCTGTTTGATGATCCCCGTCAGGCTGATGACCGGCAATCCGGCCTGTAGCGCCGCCTCTGCCTCGTCAAGCACCTGGGCCGAGGTCGTGCAGTGGCTGGCGTTGACAAACCGCTCTATCCGGTTAAACGGGCTGTTGTCCATCCGTCCGAGGTCTTGTGCCTCTTGAACATCACGGGCCGAGCCGTCACCCTGCCCGCCGGCGTAAACATCGGTTACCTCGTTCGTGTGGTCATAGCGTAACCGAACATTGGATAGATTGTCAAACTGTTCGGCAAAGACAACCTGACTCGTGCCGCTCGTCCGGTCCGTGCCGCGCTGATTCGGATAGGTCTTGAACTCAAATTTAGCGCCGTTCCAGATGACGTCAGGGTATACGACCGTGCCGGCCTGGTCGCTGCCCATAATCAACTCGTCAATAACTACGTCACATTGCCGCCGGCTGAAAGATTTTTGAACGGACGGCCCTGCGGCGGTATCGGCCGCGACCGCCAGGTATGCCGATAAATCCCGCCCCGTTCCCGTGGCAGACGAGCCAAGATTTTGCTTTATGATGGTTTTCATCATATCGTCGGCCTGGTCTGTCTGGTCTGCCTGGGCCGAACCGGCATTGTAAGCGACAATCCTCCGGCCTACCAGCCCGTAGGCCGATTGGCCGGCGCACTCGAACGATACCGCGCCGTGGTCGCTGATCTTGTCAAAGCGCCGCATTAGCCAGCGCGTACCCATCTCGGTGTACCAGTTAAATCCTTCGACCCGCCGCAGTACTTCAACCTGCGCGTCGAGTTGGTAGAAATCACGCCAGGCGATAAAATCTTTTGGCACGCGCAGGGTTAACCAGCCCGGCTTACCCACCCCCTTGGCGTAATTGAGAAATTCCAGGTAATCCAATTCCGCCACCTGCAACCCGGCCGGTGTGTGGTAAACGACCTTGTAATAAACAGTGACATTGTTTCCGGTGACTTGCATCAGGCCGTCCCGTCCGCCGATTCGTAGCGATTGCGCCAAACCAGATAGGCCGTGCAGGTGGAAGCGATTTGTACGCTGATCGTGTTATCGCCGCCGAGCAGGGAGAACTCCGCCCAGTCGCTCCGTTTCTGAACCGTATAAAAAAGGTCTGGCCGCAGGCTGGAATAGATGCGCCGCCGCCCCGGCTGCAATATGAGCGTCATTGTTTCGCCGGTAAGCAAAGTTAAGCCATTAAAATCTATCTTTTTGTCCGTGGTGATGTTGGTAATGTTGTTCACCGCGCCGGGTCCGACAATGATAAGTGTCGGGAATCCCTCCGACTTGCCATTATAGGTCACGGCCGTTGACGTTGGCAGGTTTAGCGCCCCGGTTCCATCAAATCCAAATACCAGGGAGGCATCATTGTAATTCGAGATAGCCCGGATGGTAGTTGAAATACTGCCCAGGTCTATCTCCGGGTCATTCCACTGGCCCCCGCTGTCAAGGTAGGCCACATAATCAAAATCGCCGTCCCCGTCAACCGTGGAGAAATTGCCGCCGATGTAAAGCCGCTCCAGGGTGCTATCCCATGCAACGGCGTAAACAATTTCGCTACTCGTCCCCACGTTGTAGTTTGTAAAAGCTACTTCGTCCCATTTGGCCAGGCCGTTGACAACCGCGCTCCCCCGGCTGCCGCTGGTCTGATCGCAGCCGATCCACACCACGCCGTCATCGTCTATGGCTACGCTGTAAGCCTTGGCACTCATCCCGTTTGTACTAACGGTTGACCATAAATCGGTACTGATGGTGTATTTGCAAATGCCGTATGAGTTAGTTGTGGAAAGCGAACCATTCACATACCCAACAAAATCCCCTACAGCCCAAATGGTATTACCATCTAATCCAGCCGCAAAACCGTAAACGATCCCGGAGATTAACCCGCTGTTGGCTACGTTCCCGGCAGGCATAGTCGCCCACGTATCAGTCGATTCGTCCCATACAGCAACACTTCTTGCATTGCCGAGCGTGCCGCCATCAACACTGGTAAAATTTCCTCCTACATATAACTTGCCTCCGGTAACGAGCAGCGCGTAAACCTCTCCCCCGGACACCCCCCCGCCCATTGCTGCAAAGGTATCCGTACCCGGGTTGTATTTTACAATGTAATCCGTGGTCCCCCCGGCGACGTTTTGGAACAACCCCCCCACGTATAATAGACCATTAGTTTCATCCCAGGCCAGGGCGCGAACTTCTGCACTCAATCCCGGTCCAGCCCCCAGAACGTTCCAGCTATCTCCCGCCTTATTGTACCGGGCAATGTAGTTATATGTGGTTGCCCCGAGAGTAACAAACGAGCCGCCTACGTAAATATCCGTTGAATTTTCGGCTACGGCATAGACAGATGTACTGGCGTCATCGATTCCGCCGTTCATATCGTCCCAGGACGCCGCGCCGGTCCGCCGAATCAGCCGGTTAAATGTCGTGGAAGCTGAAACCGACAACGTCTTTACGTGGTCGTTGGGGGATTGCCAATAAGGGTCAGGGCAGAGCAGGCGCAACCCGGCCTTTTCGATGACCTTATTTAATTGACCGCCGGGCAACCCCCCGGCGTAAAGCGCATCAATTTCCGCCGTTTTTTCGCCGTTGACGTAACGGAATCTGAACGGCTGCCGGGGCTTGACGAGATCCAATTTTATGGCATCTATCAGGGCTTGCCGGCGGGTATGCAGGTTATCTATGCTCGTGGCTTTGAAAGTCAGGCCCAAATCCAGGAGCCGACTGGAATATTTTGTACCCTCATAAGCGCCGCCGGGCGATAGGGCAAAATCGCTGACCTTGTGAGCCGGGTCAATCATCCCCCACCCGGCCCAGTAGTTGACAGTCGCGCTCAGGTCGTCGTCAATATCTCTGACCCGGCCTCCGCTGCGCTCCAGGGCGTGACGGGTAGACGTGGAAGCGTGGTCGGCGCCGGTAAAATCATACCCGTCCGAGCGATTGCCGGTTAATGAGCCATCGCAATAGGTGGTGGCGTAGGCTTTATTTTCTAACTGCACTCCATCAATAAGCAACCCGGCTTCTTTGGCCCTGACGCCAAAATTACGACTCCCGGCTGTAGGCGTACCCGTTTTGACGCAGTAATACCAATTGTCATCAACCTGGGTAATGCTGTCCCAGGTCGACGCGCCGCTGTCCCAAAACGGCGCTACTTGCGTAGCCGATACCGCTCCGGCCGCCGCCCTCTTGATATAGGCGCTCAGGGTGTAGCTGGTCGCCGTTACCGTCACCGCCTGGTAAATGTCGGCATACGTTCCGCCGCCCAAATCGGTAGAGGCGCAGCCGGTCCCTACCCAGCAATCCGTAGTGACCCGGGTAAAATCCTCCGTGCCATCCCCGGCGAATGTCCAAATAGTATCGGGGTCAGCCGTGGCAAATTGAGTGTCACTCAACAGGTTAGTTGTCGCTTCCGGTACGATGATTTTGAAATAGCCCATCTTATCGCCCCATTGATGCCCGCAACATCGCTATATCCCGCGTAGGCCCGGCGCTGGGCATATTGTAGGTGACGTTCCAGGTGTTATTTTCGACCTGGCTGCGCGGCGTAACATCTACCCGTTCCCCCGGCGACAGGTTGACGGTGTAGGGCCGGTCACCCATTCCCCTGCCTGGCACAATAAACGATCCGCCCTCGGCGTACCCGTAGGCGCTGGCCTGCCCGGCATACCTGGCCCCCTCTGCCGCCTGGGCCGCGCTCAATCCGTTGGCCCGCATCCGGTCGAAAGCGTTGGCCGCATCCTGGGCCGCGTTGGCCGCTCGCTGGGAATTGGTTATAAGGGTGTTGGTCATCTTGGTATTTTCCGCGCTAATACCCGCAAAGGTGCCGGTGTAAATCTGCTGTAGGGTTTGCTGGTTCGCCGTCGCCGTGGTCGCCACCTCGGCCTGTTGTTTGTTAAATGAGGCCATTGTGCCCTGTAAGGCCGTGCCAAATTGGCCATCAATTTTAATAATCCCGGCCGTCACCAGTTCGTAAGCGTCTTTGGCCTTCAGGCCGGAAATCCCGGTGAGTTTTTCCAGTTCGCCGGTTTGCTCCAGGACAGAAAGGGCCGTTTGTAGTTTAAGCTGTTCAAGGTGTTCTTTTTGGGCGGCTTCTTCTTCGGCTCGTGCCGCGTCAAGTTTGGCCTGTTTTTCCTTAGTGGTTTTGTCCAGGATGGCTAATTCTTCGCCCGCCTCTTTTTCCAGGGTTCCTATTTTTTCCTTGCGCTTACGTTCCACCTGGTCAAGTTCGTATTGCAAATCGGCCGCCTGCCCCACCTTGGCATTACGGATTAATTCTTGCCGGCGTTCCTCGGATTGTTTGTTGACTTCGGCTATTTTCTCTGCCGTGGTTTTTTCGATGTCCGTTTTGGTTTCGGCCTGGTCCCTGATAAGTTCACTGGATTTGTCCAGATATTCGCCCTGGGCTTCAAGCGCGTCTTTCTGCATATCGGCCAGGTCGTTAAAATAGGCGGCTTCAACGTCCATCAATGCGCGGCGTTGTTTCTCCTGCTCCTGCATTTGCTTAATCAATTCTTCGGTTGATTCGGCGTTGCCGGCCTGCGCTGCCGAATTTGTGTCAATCGCCGCGCTCTGTTCCGTGTAGGTATCTGTCGCCGCTTTCGCCGCCTGTACTACGGCATCCTGGCCAAATACCCATTCGGCCTGTAGGACCAGGAGTTGCCCCTGCTGGGTTAGCCAGCTCTCAAATTGACTTCGGGCCGAATCTGCGGCGGCGGTAAATAACCCGGTTGCCCCGGTCCCGGCTGTAAGCGCATCGAAGAATGATTGCATCGGGCCGAGGTTGTTGTCCCAGGCAAGCGCCCCCTCTTCGAGCGCCCGGATCATAGACGTTACCCAATCTATCCCCTCGGCCCCCGGGCCGGTTAACAGGCTACCAAATGCTACCTGAAAATCCGAAACGGCCGCCGTGTATTTCTCCTGGCTGCCAGCCGCGTCACTAACCACGCCGCCCAATTCCTCAACCTTTTTGCGGCCCTCGATTAGTGCGGCGTTCAAAAACGCTTGCTTTTTCTCACCCTCGGTTAGTTGTTCCGCGCTCTTGCCCAGGCTTTGGGCATAGATACGGTAGGCTTCCTCAAGCTTGAGGGTGATACCTAAGTTATCCAGAATCAGGGGAGAGTTACGGCCAAGGGCAGTTGACAGGTCATCCAATGACTTTGTGGCGCTCTGGCCCATCGCATTGCCCAGGGTCACGGCGATTTTAGCCAGTTCGGCAAAGTCGCCCTTGTCGGAGACGATGCCAAACATCATTGCCTTGTTGGCCGCCGCCATCGCATCCATCTTAGAGATGGTGTAGCCGCTGGCTTCCTGGATACTCTTGACGATGGCCGAACCGGTCGTGTCAAACTCGCCGGCCATTGCATTAGTCGCCCGGCCTAACCGCTCTGCAGCCGCCGCGCTGGTGAACGAGGATTCGACAAACTGGCCCAGTTGGTTGACGACCGCACCCAGGGCCAGGGTTGCGCCCAGTTCTCCGGCGAGGCTTTTCATTTCTGAACTAAACGACGTGGCCCCTTTTTGGGCTTTCTTGGCGTTTTCGTCCAGGTTGTCAAAGCCAACGCCGGCCTGCTTTAGGGCGGTTATAAGTTGGCTTGCATCCCCGCTTAGGGTAATTTTTACCTGTTCAGCCATCTTGATTCCGTGATATAATAAAAGCCGGAGGAACAATGAACACTGAAAAGAAACCCCTACATAATGCTTTCATCGTCCTGCCGGCTCTATTCCTGATATTCTGCGGTTGCCCGCTGGCCCAATGGTTGACCAATGAGCCAATCTGCGGCATTATTGTTTTTGGCCTTGGCGCCCTGGTCCTGGTTGCCGGCCTGTTGTCGGGCCAGGTCAAGATGTTCGGTTAGCGCCGCCACTCGTCAACCTCTAAACACATTCGCACCAATTCGGGAAAATCCTCTTGAAATTTAACCGAGTCTTTGGCGTTCGCCCGGGCGCTGTGGGCTTCGTACACGTTCAGGGCGGCGGTCATCGATTGAAACCACGCCGGTTGATCGTCTATCCCGCCCGGCCTTGGCAGGGCTTTCCATTGTCTGCACAACAACCCTTTTGCCAGGAGCGGCGGCGGCTCTTTAATCGCGCCCTCGGCATAGTCGGCCGCCGCCATTAAGAGTTTTTTGGGATTGCGATGGCCTCCAGGTACGAGCCGTAGACCTCTTGTTTTAGCCAGTTGAAAAAGGCCACGTAGCTTAATGGCAGGTTCCGAACGTTAGTCAGATCGACCCCCTCGATCTTATCACACAGGGCGATGGTGCTATAGGTATCCTGCGTTCCGGGGCTGGCCCCCTCCGGGGCGGCTTGCCGGCCGGTATAGGATTTATCTATATGCTCCATTAGCCAGGTGTCGGGGTAACTCACCGTTACGTGTTCAAATCCCTTGACCGGGCATTGTACCGTTGGCACATTTAGCTCACTGTTCCCCACGCCGGTACGGCTGGCGTGGTCGCTCCGCCGGAGGGTTTCAGCACGGCGGTACTGGTCTGCAATCCCGAAAGCGGCGGTAAAATGGTGTAGTTGGTACAAACCATTTCCCCCTCAAATTCCGGGTCACCCGTGGTGGGCGTGGTGTTGTTGCCGAGTTGCACGGTCAGGGTAAATCCGGTGTTTAGTCCATCAATGCCACTAAATACCGTGTGCGTTCCGGTGCTGGCCGTGGTCGTAAACTTCATCCCCAGCGTAATGGTACTGTCGGCCTGCCCCGCCATATAGTTATGATCTTGGGTGTAGCCGCTCGATTCCAGCTCGTCATAGGTGAGCGGCAAGCCGTCAATGGTCATTACGTCCGTGGTTATATCTCGGGGAGTTCCCCCCGAGTCGTCCATTAAAATCTTTACGAATTTTCCAATTCTTGGCATCTCTAATACCTCACAAAGTTAATAACAACCGGGAAACTAACGTCAGTCCCCGTCACATCGATGTAGGCACAAACGTATTGGCGAATCGTCCCGGCGATGGCGATTCTCTGCGCCCCGATAGCCGAACCGTCCAGGGTAAATGTGCCGATGGTCGTACCGGCACCCGATCCCGTGGCGCTGTCCTCAATCGTCACCGCTACCGTATCGCTGGGACTCAGTCCAAGGATATGCAGATAGGCCGCGCCGCCGGCCGTAGACTGGGCTCCGTTGTTAATGTAGGCCGTCCTGGTATCGCCGGTGAAGGACGCATCGGCCAATAATTTACCCAACTCGCAGCCTTTCGCGGTAACCGCGCCGGGCTTGAACGTGGCGTTAAGGGCGATTACTCCACCCAGGGGCGGCGAGGGGGTATAAGTTAATTCCTGCGCGGCGATACTCACGGCCGGGTCACCCAGGACCGGGGCGACGTTGTTGCCGTAGGCCACGGTACAAATCTTTTCCGTGCCCGTGGCAATCGTGGCCAGGGCAGTATGAGCCGTGGCCGCAAACCAGCCATCAACAACTAAACTGCCATCGGCCTGCCCGGCAAGGTATACGTGATCCTGTTCGTAGGCGCTGCACTCCTGTTCGGTGTGCGGTTTGGTCATCGCGGCATTGGTCAGGTAACTGGTCAGCGCGTAACCCCCAACCCAAACCCGCGTGAATTTACCCAATCTTGGCATAGGTTATCTCCTGCCGTACCTGTTTCGCCTGCCCATCGTCACCGCCAATCATTTCGGCCAGGTCAAGCGCGGCTATGGCTTCGGGCAACCGTCCCAGCATCCCAAGCGCCCTGGCCTTGATCAGCAGCGGGGCGCTGGCAACGTGGGCCGGGTTGTAGGGGAACATTGTTTTTGGCTTGCCCAGGCTCAGGGCTTTTTCGGCATACATCAAAGCCATTTCCAGAAAAACCACCGGGTTTTTAACACCCTGCGCTTTCTGTAGCATAGCGTCGGCTAACAGCGTCCAGCCCGGGCTATAATTGCGGGCCAGTAGGGCGGCGGTTGCATCCTCGGCCGCCTGATGTGGCTTGTTAAGGTGCAGGTTAGCCACCCCCCGCCAAAAATAGACCTGGTGTAATTCGTCGTCGCTGTTCGGCTTGCCCAGGGCCAGGTATCGCCCTCCAGTACTGACAACCTTTTCCAGATAGCCGGCTACGAGATAATCCTGGCACAACAGGGCCAGGGTCCGCGCATTTGGGCCGTATGCCCCAAGCCATCGCTCGGCAATGTCTATGTTCTGATGCTGCCGGCCAGATACAACCGACTCGGGCCGCTCCTGGGTAACGGTTAGCTGGTCCGTTTGTGTTACTCGCGCCCGCTTATCGTCCAGGCTCCAGTACTCGTGGATAGGCGATACCCACTTGCCGCTATCCCGGCGGTAAATACGCGGTTGCAACAGATAGGTATTTTTGCGCCAGTAGGGCAAGTACACCAGTGATGCTCCTATCTGCTCTGCCCGGTCGACCGCGCCGCGCAGGTGTTCAACCCCGGCCCAAATATCATCCGAGTCAACTACTACGGCCCAATCCGTGGCCAAGTGGTCATTGGCCTGCTGTCGGGCCGATGCAAAATCTAACAGGGCGCCGTTATCGTCCAACTCACCATCATACGGATACACCGCGCCGTACCCTTTAGCTATCTCCGCCGTGGCGTCCGTGCTGTTGCCACCCAGGACAATAGCAACCTCGTCTATCTTTCCAGCGAATGGATCAAGCGCCCGCCGCATTGTTTCGGCGGCGTTTCGGGCTATCATTGCCAGGCCGATGGTGGTCACGTGAACCTCTTAACTGTCACGGCGATTTCTCCGTAATGACATAATACATTCCCAAATTGACGTGGTTCGAATATTTCAAGCGAGGCCGGCCCCCATAAATAAGCCGATGTATCCACGGTCGTTGTTGCCACGTCCAGCGCATCAACCATAGCCAGTACCTTGCCGAGCGCCGTTTTTTCACTGGCGGCGCTGTCATCCAACCCGTGATAATAGCGGACTCGATAGCCGAATGACTGGACATTGCCGGTATTACGTTCGCCGTAACTGGCGCCGTCTCCATCGTCGGTACTCTGCGGCATACGCTCACAGGTGATGGTACTGCCACGGATAACCGCTTTGTTGCTAACGGTCGTTTTGAAGAAATTAAGGAAGGTCGTGTAATCCACGGCCCAGCGCAAATAGTCGTGACACGTGCCGGCGTCGGTTACGGTTTCAATGGCGGTTTTGATTGCCGCCCGGATCGTGGTTTCAGCGGTTGCCGTGGTCATTTGGTAATCTCTTTCTCTATCCGCTGCGCCGCCCTGGTCCCAACGTTGCGCCAGATTCTATCCAGGGTAGGCCGGGCCGCCACCAATCCCTCTTTGAACATAAAAGCGCCTTTCGTCCCAACCCTGGCTATCTTGCGGGCTATCAAAAACGCCACGCTCCGGCTGTCCTCAGTTATGCCCAACTTACGAATGACCCAGTACTCCAGCGCGTCAACCGGCGGGAAGCTGCCCGGCTTGCGTCCGTATTCCAGGGGCGCGCCATAGGTGGCGGTCATTGCTAATTCGCCATTGATTGCAACCGGTGTGCCGTAAATCCTTTCGATCAGGCTGCCCTTGGCGTGACCGTTGAATACCGACGTTCGCCCCGCTACCTGCTCGTGTAGTACGCTCGTACTCTGGTGCATCCCGGTCCGCATCTCATCTAAAACTATCTTTGCCGCGCCGGGGAAGTTTTTAATCAGCCGGGTTAGTTCGGCGGTATCAATCTTGTAATTCATCCCCACCGCCCCCTGGTATTATATTCGTCGTGAAACAACCACCCGCGCCCGCCCGGGTATCCCGGCTGCGTGTCCCAGTTTATGAACTGCGCCGCCGGTTTATTCGGGCCGGAAAACTTACCAAGTCCAAGATGCTGCTCATACAGGCCAATATATTCCGTTGCCCGCCGCCGAAATTCATCGGCCTTCGTGGTGTGGCTGGTGCTGTCGGCGTTGATGGTCGAGTCGCCAATCTGGCTAAATTTCGTGGCGATAGCCTGGCAGGCCAGCCCGGCCGCCAGGTAACACACGGCGTAAAAATCCTGGGGGGGAACGTCACAGGCCGAGGGCGACCCGGTAAACGTGTACGGCAGGCTGTACTTGATCCTCATATACTCGGTCGCGGCCGGCGAGTGATTCGGTAAATAGAGGTAGCGGGTACTCACCCCCGCCGCCGTCACCCAGTAATTTTCCTCCCAGTCTTTCGGCTCCAGATATTGCGGCTGCTCGTCGCTGGCAATCGTCGCGGCCGGGTATTCGATGCTCAATATCTGGCTAAATCCTTCCACCCAGGAGGTCAGGGCCGTGGCGATGGCGTAGTAGTTGCCGCCGTCACCGGCAACGTCAATAGTCAGGTCGCCCGGGCTGTCATTGCTGTATCGCTCCAGGGCGGCCGTGGCGTGATAGGTGAGGTTATCCTGGCTCAGCGTTTCACGGTCTGGAATCCCGGCAACCCAATCATTGCCGTCGTAATGGTAAATTTTCGCCTCGTCCGTGACCCATACCAGCCAATCGGCGGCCGGTGTTTCATAAGTCCAGGTCGACCCGGTATAGGTGGCTATCTGTTCTTCTTTGCCAGCCCAGGCACCGGTTGCCACGGCCGCGATAATGTACCTGGCTCCGGTCGCTGGCGTACCCGGTGGGGCGGTTAAATCCCTGTCGACCGCGTCCGATTGCCAGGCCCGGCCGGGGAACAAATCACGCTCTATTTGTTTGAGGAAGGCGCTTAAAGTAATAGTCATAAGCGTAAAAAGAATGACAATTAATCGAACGGTTTAGACCGGCAACACAGACAGCCACGCCGCCGCCGTTGCCTGATAACCAGCCGCGTTAGGATGACAACCATCGTCGGTTAGCGTTGCGCCGTTGTCGCCATTCTCCAGGAAAATTCGTTCATCCGGTCCAAGAAATGCGAAATCTCCACGGGTAGATAAAATATTAGGTATCCAGGTATCATCCATTGCGTTCATCAGGATTTGGCTTTCGGGCGTCGTAACCCACCAGGGACGCATTAAGTAAATTTTGGCATTAGGCCATTTGGCGTGTAGGGCGTCCAGAACATAACCGTAATTTGCCTCAAATGCCGCCTGGGTCGTGCCCTCCGAATCAATATCATTTACGCCCCAGTTTGCCAGTATGTATGTCGGTATATCTGTATATGTATCCAGCGCCCCGGCAATGATGCTATTTTTGAAATTAAGAACTGTACCGCCGTATAGTGCCCCGCGTGGCACTAACTCGTACCAACTTTGCCCGGTTTCGGTAAATAGCAAATTTAGCAAAACCGGTGGGTAGCCGATATAACCGGCGTTAACCGCTACCGTTTTGCTGTCGCCAATTGCAAAAATTAGCGGCCCGGTCGGCAATCTCAGCGTTACTCCGCTATCAAAAAAATGCATCCAGAGCAACGTGCTCCCCCCCTGTGCCAAGCGCCCAACAGGCGAAATTTTCAAGGGTGCTGTCCGTATCGAAAAAGATCAAGCCCATCGGTAACTGGGTCGAACTTGGCACGGTTTGTGTTGCCCCGATTTTTACATAATTGTAAAAGGCGCTTCCGCTTGTGCTATTTATGATTGCCCGGATGATCGCCCCGGCAGCGTAGGCTGCTGCTGCATTTACCAATGCCGTCTCTACCCCCGCCGCTCGCCTTACCAGTTGCAGATTCGTGCCGTTATGGATGACATACAAGTAATTATCTGCGTCCTGATAGCGGAGGACTATACCCGCTGAGGTAGTACCTCGCGTCAAAAAGACATCTAGTAATACATCGGCGGTGGTACTCTGGATTGTCGCTATAGCCCGGTCGTTGCCTACCCCGCCAAGGGCCGTGGCGATGGCTTTATTTGTGCCGATCTGGACTGTTCCGAGTTGGTTTGTCCAGGCCAGCCCGCCTCCACCATTAGCCTCGGCGTGCCCAGCTCCGTCCGTATTTCCGATTGCTCCATTGGCCCGATTAAACGAGTCTGAGGCTACCGGAGTTTGTAGCCAGGTTTGCAGGGGGATATTTATTGAATCGATCAGGGCGTCGGTGTTATAATTCGACAAGGCCGGGTACAGGGTTGCCGTGTCGTCCAGGCGGGAAATCCATTTCAGAAGCGGATACCCCCCGCTTACCTCCTGGTAGAAAAATGCTCCAAGCGTCCTGAGAACTACCCAAATTCGGTACGGGGTATTAATTGCCCACGCTCCGATAGTAGACCCCTGAACGTTTTTATCTTGAGGATAAACGTCTCCCTGGTAGAATGTCATATAACTTCCGTTCAAGTCGGCCCCAGATGCCGCATTGTTGGCCTGGAATCCAATTTGAAAGGCTTTTCCTGTCACTAATCCGGTAGCCAACCGGCTAATCCCCACCCCCATTATCCGCCCTGCAACTCTCGGGACGGCATCAAGCCATAGACCAGGGTCGCCTCGTTGTGGCGTTGCCTTACCGTAATTATATGCAACGAGTCCCCCGGACAGGGATAATTTATTCTCAGTGTCAACAACCTTACGCGTTCCCGGTCCTGGTTCTGATGCCGTGCTATTCACCGCTCCCGCCGAAAGGGCCGTGGTAAATAGATCACGGAGTAGGTAGGTTATTCCGCCCCCAATCGCCGGCCCCATCCACCAAGCTATGTTTTTTAACGTCAGCTTCATCAGTCCAGCCTCAGCCAGCAGACCTTTTCGCCGTTTACGGACGAATCGACCCAAATATCATTGACGTTGTTTAGTTCCATTACAATGGCTTCGCCCGGTTCCAGGGGGAATCCGTTCGTACTGGCCACGTCGCCCGCGTCGTCATCGCCAATGTAAATTATGCCGGTGTTCGCCGGCGCAGCCTTGAAGGCGACCAGGTGGGCCTTTTGGGTTGTACCACGTACAGCCGTGCCGGCGGTTGTTACCGTTACCTGTCCACTCCTGGCGGTCATTACTTATTCCTCCGCCGTGGCTTTTCCTCTACCGGCCCCGGTAACGTCTCGGGTTTCGGCGGCGCCGGCTGGAGCGGGTTTAATTCCTCAAACGGGATAACGTGTTTTTGCCCGGCGACAAGCACTATTACAATACGATCCAGGTAGAGCTTTTGCGCCAGTATGTCATCCTGCGTGATCTTTAGTTTTTGACAGGCCAAAGCCAAATAATCAAAATTCATAGTCGTTTCCTTTTTCGGCCGGGGCGGCTGGAGGTTACCGCCCCGGCCAGGCTAAAGGGAGACTAAGCCGACAGGGCGCCGGTCAAAGCCCAAATTTGGATCATCACCTTGGCGTTGGTATCCGTGTTGTTGTTCACGTCGAACGTCAGTTTTGAGCCGGCTGCTACGACGACCGGCGCATTGGCCCCGCCCATATGGGTACTTTTCCAGGTTCCGGGCACACTGGCGTCAGCGGCATCAATCGCCGTGATGACACCCGAGGCGTCATCGTTGATGTCAACGGTTTGGGTGGCCTGGTCTGCATTGGACGAGACACATACAAAGACGATGGTCAGATCATAGGGTACGGTAATCGTATGGCAAGCGTCGCCAATGGCTCCACCTACCTCGCCCTGGGTGATGCTGATTACGGTTACTTTTTCATTCATCAGGTGCCCCCTTTAGGCCCAGTATTCGCCTACAAGCCCCCAAATTTCAACGTGCAGCCGGGTGTTAGCCGCCGCGCTGTTGGCATCCAGGCTAACCACGGAGCCGGCGGCGATGGTAACCGGGGCGTTAGCGCCGCCCATATGAGTCGACTTCCAGGTGCCCGGCGTGGCCTTGGTAGCCGCCGCTACCGCCGTAATGACCCCGGTCCCGTCGTCGTTAATGTCTATGGTGGTATCGGCGTCATCGGCGCTGGGCGAGGCTTCGACGTAAATCACGGTCAGGTCACACGGTACGGTGAAATAGCGATAGAGTGCCCCGAGGGTCACGCCCACTTCACCATCGTCAAAATCCAGAACTACAATCTTTTCGTTCATAGGTTAAAACCTCGTTAAAACTAAGAAATGTTAAAATTACTGATCGCCCACGGCGCACCAGTGCGCGGCTATGCCGGTGGTGCCGGCATTGTAATCTCCTCCCCAACTCGACAAGGTGAAAGATGCGGTCGTTGGATCGGTCGCGGTCAGGTAGGCCGCCGTTGCCGCAGGTTGGGTAATTTGGGTGGCAATCACGTAGGTAGTGGTGGTTAGCCCGGTTGGAGCGACCTGGGTCGTCGCCGTAAATACGGCCGTGGTGCCGCAAACTATTTGTTGGCTGACAGATGCATACCCCAGCGGGTAAAGGTTATCCGCGCCGTATTGGAGCGTCCCGGCCAGATCGGTATTACCGGCGCTCACGGTCAGGCCGGCCGCCAGGGTCAGCCCACCGTCTGTCCCAAAATCCGTACCGGCCGCTCCGACGTTGACCGCTGGCTGATTACTCATATCCAAATCATCGGCCAGGGTTAACCCGCCAGTCGCGCTAAAATCCGTACCAGCCGCTCCCACATTAGAGATGGTCCCGTTTAACATATCCAGGCCACCGCCATTGGGGAAACGGGCGACCGGAGTCGCGGCGTCTCTCACTTCCAGAATTGCGGAAACCCCGAGGCTGTCGATCACCGCCGCCGGGGTTGCCGTGGCGATTGCCGTAGGGGCAGATACCACGGCCCAGTTATTGATCGTCTGCCCGCTGGAATGAGTGCCAGCCCCGGTAGATGACCAGGCCCCACTATTGCCAACCACGAACACCGGAGTCGCGTCATTTCTCAGGCTTAGAATCTCATTTCCGGCGCCCAGGTTATCGACGAATAAGGCCGGCGTGGCGGTTGCTACCGCCGTTGGGGCGGTAATTCCCACGGCTCCAGCGACCGGGCCGCCGCCAGAACCAAAGCCGGTGTATGTGGCGTTGCCGTCGACATCGACGTAAAAAACCGGCGTTGCCGAACCGTTGCGGATTTCCAGGCTATTGGCGCTGCTGCTGTTTTGGATCAGTAATTGAGGGGTGGCCGTGCCGAAGGTGGATTGTGTCAGGCGAATACCGTTAAAGTCGGTAAGCCCTTCGAGTTGAGCCACGGCAGTCGGGGCCAGGGGCGAAAGCAACAGGGCCACGAATCCCAGGACCATAACCAGCCAGGGTAAAGAGTTTTTAAATCCTTTCATAGTTTTTACCTCACTTCATACTGTGGTATAATATCAGTGGGCTTGGGCGGTCTAGCTAACCACCGACAAGCCGGGAACCCTGTACCCGGCGCCCCACATATTTACAGGGCTAACTCTAACAGGGAGAGTGAAATGATTAAGAATTGCCTCGTTTGTGGTACTCCATTTGAGTCCTTCCCCGCCTCCGGGCGAAAGTATTGTTCCCGCACCTGTATGGGCATCGCCAAATCCAAGCGCATTGAGCGAATTTGCCTGACCTGTGGTAAGGCGTTTTTTGCCCCACATCAAAAGGTAGAAGCTGGATTTGGGCTTTACTGTTCCCGCGCTTGCGCTGATTACGGTTGGGATGAGCCTTGCCAGAACTGCGGCAAATTGGTGCATCGCACACCGTTCCACTCCAGAACACAGGACCACGTTTTTTGTAGCCGCAAGTGTTATGGACAATGGAAACGCCGCCGGATTCAGGTGGCTTGCCAGAACTGCGGCAGAGTGTTTGAGGGTAAGCAATCCGACGCCGCAGATACTAGGTATTGCTGCCTGGCCTGCTATAACCAGGCCAGGGCACAGAAATTTACCATGTTGATTTGCCAGCATTGTGGTAAACCGTTTCAGCGTCCGGCGGCCTTTGTCAACCCGAATATGTACCTGGGTAAATATTGCTCCGCCGAATGTATGGGCCTTTCCCGCCGCTTGCCCGATAGCATCAGATCCGACTACGATCATCAGTTTACCGAAAGCCTTAAAGAGCAAATAAGAAATCGAGATGGCAGAAAGTGCCAGGTTTGTGGCAGAGCCGAATCTCAGCTTTCCAGAAGCCTTGATGTTCACCATATTGACTACGATAAAACTAACTGCCATCCCGATAACCTGATTTCGCTTTGTGGCCCTTGCCACTCTCGAACTAACTATAATCGCCCCCGATGGAAACAACGCTTTATGCGCTGATGTTAAGCGCAGTTGGATTTGTGAAGTGGCCTAAAGTCACTGACAGGGAGGCAATCGTAGGTGGCGCTAAACCGGAAGCTCATCAGCCGCACCTTATAGCGCAGCGTGTCGTTGGTGAACATCGCCCCGGCCGTTTCCTGGTCACTGGTAAAGAGTTGCGGTACTTGCTGGCCCCGAAGGGAGATGTCCCAAATTGCCGGCGCAACCTGTGGATCAGCCGCGAGCGCCCAGTTGTTGGTGTCGGTCCATTCGGGAACGGCGATGACATCAAACTCGTTTTGGTAGGGGTTAATGTCGTTATTGGCGCTGCCGGGCAATTTCTCGCTGTTACGCAGGGCTACGGCCGTATTTTCCAGGTCAACCGGAACGAGCATGTACTTGGGCCGAAGCATCAGGCGAGTACCCGCGCCAAGGTATTGATCGGTTTGTTTTCGCATTGCCTCGCGGGCGGCTCCGTAGGCGGCGTAGCTCAGGGCGGCAGTTAACAGGTTAGCGTGACCGCCCGCGCCTGTGGCGGCCGTGGCATTGAACAACGCGCCGGTATCGGCTAAAACCGGACCGGCGGCGGTGTTGGTGGTAAACACGGCCGCAGCGCGGGCGCTCTTGGTGTTAAACCAGGAATTGGCCAGGCGGTTGGGGATGGTCCGAATCACGTTCACCTTGTCACGCAACAGGGTTTCCATTGTTACCCCAACGTAGTTACCGTTTTTGATGAAATTGGCGGTTTCTTCCTCGTCAACCCAATTCAGTTCCGTGTAGGCCGCGCCTTCGTTAACGGTTGACAGGGTGGTAAATCCGTAGGTCCGCACCAGGGTAAAATCGTCAATCGTGTCAGCCTGTTCCTGCCGGCAGATCGGCGCCCACCACTCGTTTCGCTTGCTGTAGTCGTTGGCCAGGATGATGTTGACGGTGTTTTTGACGATGCTGGTCATCCCGCTGGTACTCACGGCTTCGGCCGCGCGGGGGTCCGAGAAGTAATCGCCGCCCAGGATGTCATAGGCCCATTCGGACAGCCGGCGGTAGCCGTCGTATTGGCGGCCGGCCTTAACCCAATCCCGGTAAGCCTCGGGGACGCGCTCCTGGACATAGTCTTTGGTATTGGCTTCCAGGGCTTTAAACTCGCTGTTGCCCATTGCCATACGCAAGAAAGCCAGCTCGAACTTGTCGCGTTCGTTCAGGCCCACGGTGATAGCCTGCCGGCCGTTCCCGGCATCTGCCACCCGGCCGCTGGTATCCTCGGCCGCCTGCGCTTCCTTGACGCGCTTGATCGCGGCGTCGAGTTCGGCGTCCTCAAAGACCTTGCCAGCAAACTGGCCCATAACGATAGCCCGGAAAGCCTCGGGCAGTTTGGCCGCGTTCAGCTTCCGCTCAAGGGCCAATTCGCACCGGGCCAGGCGGGCTTCCTGGGCTGCGGCTTGCGCGGCCTGTTCCGCCGGGTCGGGTTCGTCGGCCTCGGCTTCCATCCCGGGCATCATTTGGCCTTTACCTTTCTTGCCCTTCATTTTGTCCTTCAAAGCCGCCTCTGTTTCGGGCTCGGCTTCGGGTTCGGTCGCAACCGCTTCGGGCTGGGCGGCCGGGGCCATCTCCGCCAGTGCAGCCTTTACAGCGTTCGCCACCAATGCTTTGATTTCTTCTTCGTTCATAGTGGGTTGCTCCTGTAAAATATTGGCGGCTATCAGGCGGTTAAAACCACCCCCGGCCGCTGGCTCAGCTACTAAATCAACAGAAAGAATTTTGTTAAACCCTTCGATGGTGGGCCAGGCTTGCCCCTCTAAAATCTGTTCCTTGCCCACAATCGGAAAGGTGTCTATACTCAGGCCGATGGTGTTTAATACCCCGGCCTCGTAAGCTGCTTTAAGTTTTGCGGCTAATGCCGCTTCAACGACTTTCAACACGCCGCGCAGTTGTTTGGTTGTTTCTTCCCAGTACGGGGCGACAATCGTCCCGATCCACTCTTTGGCGACTGACCGCATCCCCTGTTTTTGCTCAAATTCCTCTTGGGTCAGGTGGTTGTCATAGACCTTCACCCCCTCCCACATCGGCAGGGATTTTTGCAGGGCTTCGACGGCGTATAACCGGCCGTTCTTGGAGCGCACATATTCACGCCCGCTGGCCGTTACCAGGTCCGTGGCTTCCTGAGCGCCGATAATGGTTACGTCCCACTCGCGGCCCTCGCTATCCTTTTTTGTGACTTTGGCTTCGACCCAGATAGATTCATTTGCCATAACGTTTACCTCAAGCGCGGCTAAGTGCGCTTTTGCTTTTTTGTCCGTTTCGTGACACCCGCCGGGTATCGGCTTGTCGTCGCCTTTTTTATGTATTCAACGACCGCGCAATTCATACGGCATAAAAACCTCGGAAAATAAAAAGAGCGCCGGAAATTAACCCGGCGCTCTGTGGCGCTCTTGAAAAGTGTTTGATTCTTGGGGCCGGTATCTTGGACCGGCGCCCCTGACCCGCCGCTTGTCTTGCGACTTCCCGCCCCTGCTACCTCCGGGGAAACCCCGGTGCATCAAGCGGTACTTGTAGCGCGGACGGGCCAGGTACTATTTATACCCCAAATTATAGCCGAGATTGCGGCTTATGTCAATGCTCTGATTTCCCCTTCCAGCAATCCCCCATTGCCCGGTATTCGTCGTAGGGATCAGGCTTACGGGCCGGGTCGTTAAGAAACCACTGGCTTTTATCGCACCAATCGGGCAATGGTGGATCAAAGCCCATCCTGGCTTCACTGGGCGAAAAATCAAATGGAAGAATCGTGCCGCCTGGCATAATCTCTAATTCCTGCCCGGTGCTAGCGTCGTACAACACTACCCTCATTGCCTATTCCCCCCTTGTATCTCGTTGTTGCCCCGGTAGCGATATAGCCAACAAATTCATTACCCACGTATACCCTGCCATCCTCCACATAAATACAAGCGGGTTCTTGTTCGCTGGTTATTATCCAATGCAACGGTATGGTAGGGTCTATCGGCCCGGCATAAACCACCGGCCCGCCGGTAAGGTCGGCCTCGCCGACCTTACAAACCTCAAAGGTTATTTTTGTATCTTTGCCGATTATAGTGGCCATCGCCTATTCTCCCTTGCGTAAAAGCCCCGTCAGGTCTTTTAGTAGTGTCCCCCACCCATTGAATTGGGGATACCACAAACGATACAACCAGGGCGGGCAACCTGCGGCGTCAAGCATTGCAGCGCTACGGTGTTGCCACCCGACTATAAAAAGATTTACGCGAGTCTCTTTAGCCATCATTTTCCCTTCACCCCCATTATACCACGGCTTGACCGGCAGACAAAACGAACGTATAATATATACACAATATTGTGTATGGAGTAATCAATGAGGTACAATATCTCTCTACCGAATCACCTATGGGAAGCGGCCAAAATCAAAGCCGGGATAACCCCTATGAGCGCGATTATCCGCCGATTGCTGGAAAAGTGGCTCAGCGGGGAGATAAGCGCAGACTGAGGTAAGAAAATGAAAATAGCAGAGTTATATAAAGTTTCAACCGGCTACCATCCTTTTTGCCCACAATGCGGCGAGAATATAAAAGTTAAGCACAACGATATAACACAATGCAGTTGTGGACTATACCTTATCAACCAGGGAAACGCGCTTTATTACACCGATGACGAAAAGGAATTACCGCCAAATGGTGCCCGCGACCTCGTGCCGGCGTTCACCGGCGACGGGAAAAGCTGTGAATACAGCGAATACCAAAAGACGGTACTCAATCCCCTTTTTGATAGTTCCTTTGAGTAACATCCTACTTCCCCTCCACCAGCCTCAATAACCTTGCCCCAAATTCCCGCGCGTCAATCTCCACCACCCGCGCTTTTGGCCCGTCCTGCGCCTGGCTATTGCTCCTGTGGCTGTGGCTCAGGAATGACAACACGCCCGTGCTGTCGTTAAACCGGGCGATCTTCACCCCGCCAAGGCAAACATAGCCGTTGTCGAGGGTGAGCGGGTGAACTGGGGTATAGGGCTGGCGGAATCGACGAGGATTAGTCATTGTGTTTCCAATCGTCCTGTGTTATAATAGCCATATGACAGCAACTATCTTCATCCTTGGCAAAAAGGCCACAATTACCGATTACGAATGGCGCGCCGACAATCCGGCGGTTGCCAATTTGTTAAACTCGCTACTTGACCCGGCCGGCCCCTCTGGTGCCGATCCTAACCCGGATTTAACCACGGCCCAGGAAATCGCCATTAGATTCAACGGCGAGGTACTGGACTTCGAGCCGGTGAAATCGGAAACGGGCATCGTTTATTAAAATCCCCTCAAAAGCCCAAAAATAAAGTCAAAGTAGTCTGGATCGGCTTTGGCAAATGCCGCCGGGTCTGCCCACATATTTTCCATCCCCATTGATATAATTTCAGTGGCGTACCGTTGCCCCGTAGCCTTATTTAGATATTCCTTGCCCATATACGAACTGGTAAACTTGTCCCGGCGCGCAACCTCGTGTTTTTCGTAGCTACCCCCTAACCATTCCAGGGTTTCGCCCTTTGTTCGCCGGTCGTAAAACTCCAGGGCTTTTTGATGGACTCTTGGGTCCATATCTTCTAACCAATGTCCCAATTCGTGAATAGCCGTTCTTTGCCCGTCCCCCTTGCCAAGTACGACGCTGCCATTAAGGTCATAAAACGCACGGCCCTTACCCCTCGGCTTAATACCAACCGTCCTGCCATCAATGGTCCCTGTGCCAACCATCTTGGAAAATTCCTCGGCTCCGTCCTTGTACGCGGCCCGCCTGGTCTTATCAAATGTCCCCTCGAATTTTGTTTTTATCTGAGCGGGTTTTTTGACATAGAGAACTTCACGCTGACGAGACAGCAAACCCTGTTTTATTTCTGTAAGTTGGTTTACTAATGATGAGTGATGTATAACCTTCGCGTCAATGTCGCGGCTCATTTGCCTATATAATTCCCGGTCTGCGTCTGTCCAATTGGGATAATTATCGTAGAAGTTTCGCTTCTTTTCCCACATAGAATTTAATTCATCATCGGCCGTACTTATTTGCGCCCTCAGGCCCTTAATTTCTTTGTCAAGTTTGTCCGGTATCGTTTCAAGTATTTGACTTCTGGCCCGTTGTCCCACATTAGCCAGTGCTTTCATTTGCTGGATCTTTAGTTGCTGCGCGCGCCTTTCTTCCTTTTCGCCCTGTGCCCTATCCCGCCGCATCTTTTCGTTGACGACTTTTTTATCTAGCGGCGTCTCGACTGCGCCTATGGCCGGGTGTATTGTCACCATCGAACAACGACAATTCTTGACAATAAACGTATTGCTGATGTATAATTGTTCTATAGTTTGGAGGTCAAAAACGTGTCCAGAAAAATCGAAATTCCTAACCTTGATGATTTGATTATTCGATATAAATCCGGCGAATCTATTAAAGAATTGTCGCGCCAAATTGGTATAGGTGGTGGGCCTCTCTGCCGACGATTTGCTCAGGCTGGTGTGAAAATTAGACACCCCAAGCGCGTCGACGTACCCAACCTCGGCGTCATTGTAGCCAGGTATGCCGCCGGTGAACCGGAACAAAGACTCGCCAAAGAATACGGTATAACCCGTACTATTCTGCGTCGTCGGTTGATTGAGGCCGGGGTGCCCATTCGTGGCATTAGTGAAGCCAACACGATTCGGATGCAAAATATGTCTCCCGGGAATCGCCTGGTTTTGACCGAAGCCGCCCACTCTGCCGTAAGGGGTAAAAAGCGCACCGAGGCCGAACTTATCAAGCGGGCCATAACCCGTCAGGAAACCTTGCAGTATGTTACCCCGGCTGAATTGATTTTGATCGAAATGCTCGGGGAGCGCGGTATCATTCTTACTCCGCAAAAAGCCTACGGCCGGTACAATATCGATATTGCCCTTGATGAATTTCCCGTCGCCGTGGAAGTAATGGGGCATAACGGCGCTTACCGCTTGAAAACCCTCTCTGGCTACAACCGAAAGAGAACCCCATATCTCCTCGATTCTGGTTGGCACGTGGTCATTGTCCGGGTCGACGGTACGCGCTATTTCATTACCCCGGCTGCTGCCGATTACATAGTCGCCTTCACGCAAGAACTTGGCCGCAACAAACCCCCTACTAGTCAATATCGGGTGATTGGGGGTAACGGTGAGTTGTTTACCGCTGTCTATGGTTAGCTCGATGGCTGGTCCATCATAAAAGGACCGAGCCGCCGCAACCAAGCCAGGGGCGATAACACTATTGCCTGGCAAAATACAGTTGACGGTTTCTTGCGCTCCCCCGGCCGGATCGCCCGGCTGCATCAAAAACGAGCCGCCCACCTGAAACGGCTGGCTCACCGGAATAGGTGCAAAGAAATACCGGCTATGGGCTATCAGGTGACTTCGACGCGTTCTCCTGTCTGCCGCCGCTAACCATCGCTTTTGTAGTTCTGGTATCGCTTTTGCTGTCTCCGCCTGTTGGCTTGCCGCCGCCAGGTTGTAAACGCGGGTCATCTCTGTCCGGGCGATAGCCTCGGACCTGGCGGCAACGCCCGTGACAATCTCCGGCCTGCGCCTGATTCCCCACGCGCCCGCCCGGGCCTCCGTGCCGAGTATGTCCGTTATGGCTTTCATCGTGTCCAATGGGCTGCGCTGTCCCAGCGTGGCCAGCCTCAGTTGTACGTCAATCTGGCCCCGCATCGTGTCGCTGACATTACGGATAAGCGCGGCGCTGTAATCAAACGAGGCGTTCAGTTGCGCCGGGTTGATGACGTTAAACGCCCCTCCAAGGTCTGCCTGTATGATCGGGTCCACCACGGAGTCGCCGCCAAGTCGCGCCGCCTGGTTAAATGATTGCCGCAGATTGGCGTCAAGCCGGGCCTGGTACTCGTCAATCATCCGGTTTATGCTCGTCTGCATCTCGCCCATTCGCCAGGCGGCAAATTCGGACGTGGCAACCTGTCCGGCGATTTGATTCCGCAAATCCTGGAGGGCCGAGATAAGCGCCTTCACGGTGTCATCTTCCAGGGAGACATACCGGCGAATGACCGAATCAAGCGCGGTTTTATACTTCTGCTTTGGGGTCATAGTCTTTGTCAGTTATTACGGTAATATTACTTAAATGCGCACTAAGCTGGGTCGTAACCAGCCAATGGGCCGATAAAAAACTAACCCGCTGCTACATACCTCTGTGACAATACCCAAATGATCATCGTAACGCTCGTGGACTCGGATCATATCACCTGGCTTAATTGGGTCGCTGTGTTCCATTTCTCCCTTGCCTTTCTGGCTGTAATTCGTCCTCCGCCGGCTCATCCTCTGCCGGCATATCTTCCTCATCCCCCGCCATAAGATTCATTGGCGACGGCTCCGGTTCCTCGGGTTTTTCTTCCTCTGCCTTTTCTAACTCCTCTCTTACGTCGATTTCAACGCCAAACTCCGCCGCCACTTTGGCCCAAATCTGAGCCGCTTTCTCGTGGCTGACCCAGCCGGTTTGTTCTGCAACCGTCAACGCGCTGGTGAGTTGGGTCAGGGCCGTGGCGTTTTTGCTGGTGTCCTTGCTGGTCATCTCGGGAGCGACAACCTCAATTTCCCCGGCCTCATCGTCACCACTCCACGCGCCGGCAATTACAGCCTGGTCACGCTGGAAATTGAGCATCATTGTTAGCATCTCAGTGACGTATGATTGCCGGTCCTCCAGCGACTTCCAAGACGGGTCGCCCTGCTCTGCCGCTGTCGCCCGGTTGGCTGCGTCACCATTGGCATACCAATGCTCGGGGATGCCCAGGCCGCCGAGGATGAAAGTTAACTGGGTGCGAACCACGGCAATGGATTCGGTTTGTCGCAAATCAGGCTTTTTCAGTTCCCAAATCTCTTTTTCATTGTGGGCGTTGACCGCGCCCTTTTTCGGCGGCATTGCCCGGATTTCATTGGTCCGTTTAATCACTTCCTGTGGACTAATTCCTTCGAGCGTTACGTCCCAGGAGAAATACCCGGCAAACTGCTCCTTTTCGCCAATCTCGAAAAGGGTCATATCTAACTGATCAAGCCAGTCCAACACCTGCAGCAGGTCCGAAAAGCCGCGCGATTGATTGCTAACATTGTTTACCTGAAACAGAAAGCACGAGCCGGTATACTGTTGCAATCCCAACCCGGCAAGCCACACTTGCTCCCACGGCTCAAGCGTTGCCTGTTCTGCCAGGACAAGCCGGCCGACATTCTCCGCGTCAACCACGCGCCCATCCTGTACGACCGGTTCTTGTTCCCGAATGACCCGGTAAACCATTTCCCGCGTAGCCCCCTGCCCCTTTTTCAGCACAACGGCCCATTTCTCCATTGCATTGTCAGGGTGACATTTGATCTCCAGTATCTGGCCTGGGTCGATGTAGCCAAGACGGGTCAAGCCATCGGCCCGGCGCACAAACGCCGGGTAAACCTGCTCACCCCACAAGCCAAGCTGCAGGACGAATTGCTTAATACGATGCTTTAGCCGGTTGACCTCCCAAAAGGAGTCCAATATTTCCCGCAGGCCGTCATCCTCTACCTCGTAGGTAATACCACGGCCCACCACGTAAGCAACCATCAGGGCCAGGACGCGCTTGGCCACCGGGTTGGATTGGTACACGCTCCAAACGGCTTCGATGATTTTATCATAGCTCAGCTTGGAGAAATCCCGCAGCATACGACCGGCGACCCTGTAACCCTGGCCACCCGGTTTGAATTGGCTTGTGCCCGGGTCGTCGTTGCCGTCCTGATAGCCGGCATAATAGGCTGATTGCCTGGCCTCGGTTAGTCGGGCGTTAAAGTCGTCTTTTGTGACCAGGCCAAGAGCCTCGTAAATTCTATCTGTGATTCCCATCGAATACGCTCCTTCGCTGGCTCCGGTAGGTGTCCAGCGGAATGTCGGTGATTGCGCCGGCGGGTGGAGGACCGCCGCCGGGAAGATGAGCCATCATAAGGGCCTCGCCCACGTCGGGGCTGCGCCCAATCCGTTTTTTAATCTCGTCCTTTTCTTCGATCTGGACAACGCCGCCGGCCAGCATCCTATATTTTGCCGCGCACAAATCCGCAACGATTTCGTTACCCGGCGGTAGGGCCAGGTTGTCGCCGTGAACGGGATCAAGCGCCACCCGCATCCGCCAATAATATTCGGCCCGGGTATTTTTCATCCTCAATACGACGTCGCCGGTTTCCGTCTTTATCTCGTAATCGGACCCGGCCGCCGCGTTGACCGGGTGAACCTTGCCGGGCCACATTACCTTCATACTGTCGTAGGGTGACGAGCCAATACCGGCCGCGTCTATGTTGATATAGCCTATATGCGGCTCGTCTTTCAGCACGTCGTAAAACACGCCGGCCGCCGCTGGACCGTCCTCAATATTCACGCCTGGCACTTTTTTCACCTCGTCAAACCACCAGCCATAACGTTTAGCCAGGGCAAGGAAATCTTTACCGCCCCTGGCCATATCGCCCCCAACGCCCGACAAGGGGATACCGGGCTTCTCCGCTTCCATCCATCGCCGTTGTGCTGCTCGTACCCATTCGGTTGGGATAACCTGCCAGGGGTCGGTTGATTTACCGGCCGTAAAATCGCCGTCAAGCAATTGGCTTCTAAGTGGCTCAGGAAGCGATTGCAGGACTGACAAATATTGATTGTCACTCGATAGGTAGATGTTGTCTTGGAGTTTTGCGGGGATGAATGTTCGGCTGCGCGGGTAGATTGTCCGGCCGTTGACTTCGACGGGAGCGCCGCTTTTGAGCCATACAACCCTGTCGCCGTCATAATAATACCATCGCAGTTCGCCGGGTTTTGCCGGGTCGGAGTGGTTAGGATCAAGCCAGGGCGCCCATTCTTCGACAATCCAACTGCCGGCCTCGTCCGTGGGAGGGTTGCAGGTACACACGACCCGGCAACGCTGGCCCCTGACCGTGGTCCGATTCCAGCCGATGATAAACAGGTATTGTGTCCTGGTAAATTCCGTGATTTCATCGAAAGCCTTTAAATCACCCGCCCGCCCTTGCCAGTTTTTCTTGTTTTCCTCGTATTGGACCGCGCCAAATTCGATAACCCGATTGCCGACCCGCCAAACCTTTTCAACCTTGTTATAGTTCTTTTCGTCCCCAATGATCTCGACGCTCCGGTCTATTAGCCCGCGTAAGTTTGGGTAGACCCGGCGGAATATCTGTGAGCGTCGATGCTGGGTCAGGGCCAGGCCAAGAATTAAATCAGATTTGCCCCCGCCGGCCTGCCCACCATAAAGCAATTCATCAGCCGGGCTTTCAAGGGCCTGCGTCTGTGGGCCGGGTTGGGGTTGCCAAATCGTCCGGCTCGTCACCTGCGAGGGCTTCAAGAAGTCGAATTGCTTTATCGGCAATGACCCCGTGTAGTACCGCAACTTCCGAGGCGGGTTGTTTGTGTAGCCATTCCTCATCAGCAAACGCCCTGACCTGTATCCTTAACGTGTTAAGCGATTCGGCTAAATAGCCAACGATTAAATTTCCGATTTCCTTTTTTGTGTCCGAATCGGTCGATATTTTCCGGTCAATACTCGCTGACCAGGTGGCTATTGTGCCGCGTGGAATATTATATTGTCGGGCAACCTCCCTGACAGACTGACCAGCCAGGAGCGCCGCCATAACCTCGGCTTTTTGCTCTTCGGAATATTCCCGCTTAGTTGCCACGAATCACACCCCTACACAATCAGCGTCACAACCAACACGGCAAACGCCAGCCATTCCCAACTCACTGCCGCCTGTACCCGGAAACCGGCCAGGGCAAACAGAACAGCCGCTACCACATAAAGCACAAGATCGATGCTCAGGGTCATAATTCCTCCTCTATTCGTACTCCGCTATTAATGCTTTCAACTTTGCCAGGAACGCTGGCAACCTGTCGACTTCCCCCGGCTCTGGCTCTGGCTCCGGGTCAGGCCCCGGTCCCATCCCATATTGGACGAGCTGCCATACCACGTAAAACGAGTGATGCCCCAGTGTATTCCCCTGTCCCTCGTCCTGATGCCTGGTGTGGACATTTAACACCCGCTCGGAACGGTGAACACTGGCAACCTCGGCCCATATATTCTGAGGCCAATAAATGGCGATGTTGCCACCCGGCTCGTTCGCTGGTTTGTCCAGGGTGATGTCGGGGGAATTTTCATTTGGCCCCTGGCCCTCCCACCCCCAGGCAATCAGGCCGCCAGTTACCGCCCCCTCGCGGGTCAGAGTGTTCAGGAAAAGGTTATGCTTGCCGGCATTCTCGTCTGACGCCAGGTGGTGGACACCAATCACGCGCCAGTACAGATCACCAGGCGCCAGGCCGTCGGCCGGTTCAATAGCGATGTTGTAACGAAAGGCATCGGTCAAGTCAGGAGTTACCAGCCATTTGTTGATAATGGACAGATGATTAAACATTGGCCCACCTGCTTTTTGCCCACAATTTCAGTCGGACCCACAAGGGCGGCCGCCGTCCCCATTGAATGTGTGCCGGCGGGGGCAACTTTTGAAGCAATTCGTCCACACTGCCAACCCAGCGCCACTCGGGAATAATAAGCCGCTGGCCTACCTGGATACCACGAACCACCGGCTGGTATTTCCCCTCGTGCAGCATCACCAGCCGGAATGATTTGACCCCGTACAGCGACCAGATAACTACGAGCAAGGCCCATAGGACGAGCAGGACCGTAACGCCGAAAATGGCATAATTAATGATGCTGGACATCAAAAGAACACCTGTTCGATTCGGATAGAAATTAACCTACTTTTTTACCGGGCAGCAACCCCAGCAAGGGCGAATTATCAACGTTGTAGTAGCCAATCGAGAAAAGGACATCATAAATTAGGTCTATTGTTTCCGGGTGGGCTTTGATTTTATCGCCTATCAGGTGGGTGTTTAGCCAGTCGGACATATCCCACGAGCCGGTATAAGCCCGGCTGGCACCCATCCAGTCGGCAACCATTTCACGGACGTAAACCACGGGCATCGGCATCAGGCCAGATATAATCTTGCTCCCTGTCGGGCTGTAGCCATCGGGGAAAATCCAATGCTGCCAATGATGAGGATTATAGTGGATATGATGCAACCAGGCCCGTGCAAACCCGTCGGGGTCGCCCTTGTCGCCGTGAAATTGCCGGGCGTAATGCGGATACTCCGCCTCGGTAAATTTACTGGCATCGTGATTAAATAGCGCCTCTTCGGGTATACCACCGACGATCAGGCCGGCCTCCAGGACGTATAATTTGTGCAAGTGCAATGATTCAAAAAAATCCTTAATCGCTTGATCCACGATTACCCATCACTTTCTTTTATCGCGCTCCCCTGCGTGTAGTACTACGCGGCCTTTTTTGTGGCTTTGGTGAGTTGGTAGAACCCGGCGACGACCAGGAAAATAAAGACGCTCTGCGCCACCGGCTCAGCAACCGCCAGGTATTGGGGGTAAGCCAGGAGCAGGCGGTCAAGACCGTAAGCGCCGGCCGACAGAGCGCCGGCTAAATACCGGGCGTTTTCATCGGCAATCCACTGGAAATGTTTGGCCAGGGCAACCAGGCCCACGATCAGGGGAACCCAGGCGACCGCGCCGATTGAAAGATTTTGAATGAGAGAAAAGTCAATGTCCATAATCAACCCTCCAGGGGCCAGTAATCGCGCTGATTGACAAATATCTGGTGATAGGCCATCGCCTTTTCAACATCGGTCTTGACGATGGCATACCGCCGGGCCAGTTCGCCGCGCTCTTTTGGTTTGGCCGCGTCGATGGCATTCATCAACTCACGGAAACGGATTTGAACAAGGTCGTCAGGATGAATAGGCCCAGGAATGCTATCGTCCTGCTCTTTGGTTTCGACGTTAATTTCGTTCATTGTGGTATTTTGCCTTTCTGATTTTTTAATGTCATACGACGCACTATACCAGTTATACGACGTATGATGTGTATTTAGCTAATGAGTGATATAAAACGCTCTTTGTTCAAATAGGGCCATCTGCTCAGGCCCCACTACTCTGTATGCATCAGGTAGGTCTGCTTGTTTGTACACTGGCGGGTTCTCCGTTTCATACCTCATATCATCTAGGGGTAAACTCGCTCCGACTGTCCAGCCCAGCCCGTCCCGTTTGATAAACTCTGCTCTCCACAAGTTGCCAGTGTAACCACTGTGACAATTCCGGCAGAGCAGACAACATTTGTCTAATTCCTTCCAGGTTTCGGCAAAATTATTGTTATAAATAAGCGAGGTGGGAGTATGCTTCTTTTCGGCCCGGTAAATATGATGAAAGTCCAACCCTGCCGTAAATTCCTTGTATCCACACCGCTGGCAACACCCACCGGACAATTCCACAAACTTAACTTTTAGCCCGTTGTTCCGATCCCTGTTGTATTTCTTTGCCCACTCCCTATCCCGCTTTGCGTTGTTCTCACAATCAATACAATAACTCCGATACCCATAATTTGTGTTTTGGCCTTCGCCTGGATTCCGCCACCTGTAAAACTGCTTTACCGGCTTGAATCGCTTGCACTCGCTACACCATAATTGGCCCTGACTCCACATCTGATTACGGAGCTTTAATTCTGTTGTTGTTAATCTCTTTGGCACAGTCTCACCCCTATCTCGTAAGCTATGCGCCCGCCGATTTCGGCAAAATAAAAACGGCTATCTTGTCAGACAACCGTCAATGTGCTAGAATGATTCTAGCGACTGTTGCCTATCTCAGCGGTCGCTCTTTAGCCGGCTTTGGGTGTTCCTGCACCCGGCCGGCTTTCATTTTTGATTGACGGTATTATAGCACAGATGTTCTTTTAGTTCAACTTTATGTTAGTCCGATCTGCTAGATACCTTAACCCCCGGCCGCTTACTCGACGGCAATACCACCCCGTCAACCAGCTTTCCGGCTTCCTCATCTGGCACCCAGGCCAGGTAATATTGATTGTTCTCTGTCAGTATCCACTTGACGGTATACCGTGGTTTCATCTGCCCTCGCTCGCCCCCCCCTTGGCCGGCCAGGGTAAAGGAGACGAAACCCCTGGCCGGCTGTCCAAGGAGGCCGCTGATGAAGTCTAAATGAGTACTTACTCGTGTTAATCCCGCTGCGTCAAATCTTAAACGTTTTAGCGTGTCAAATTCCGGCATCAGAACGCGTGTTCTGTCCGTCGTCTAAAACCCGAATCGCCCGGGCCAATCCCGGCGCTCGTTCGATCAGGCCCATTGCCTCTAATTTTAACACGTGATGCTGGGCCGCGCTGCTACTGGCCAGGCCCACGCCGGCGGCAATCTCGCGGCAGGTTGGAGCCCGGCCCGTATCGGCAAAATGCTCTTTGATATAGGCTAAAACTTGTAAGGTGCGAATTTTCATTTTATCAGGCCCCACACCTTAAGCTGTTCGTGGCGCTTGTCCCTCTGTTGGTGCGGAACGGGCCGTTTTTGTTTTTCGGGCTGGAAGATGATCGGCTTATCAAAACTGCCACTGGCCACGCAAATATAGCGACTCGAATCCGCCGTAGTACACTGGCAGGGCCAGCTATGGCAAGATTGGCAAACCCCGTTGAATGTTGCGCTTGAACTGGTATCGTCTAATTTTATGTACATAAGCGATGACTATGACTAAAACATACGTTCTACCCGGCCGGCGGCAATTTATCCAGGTCCACGCCGTCGACTTCCTTTGCCACAAACCGCCAGTTTTTGGCCATCATTAGCAAATTGGATAATGCCAATTCGTCGGCCTCGCCCTGGGCCAATGCCTGGCGCAACATTTCATTTTTGCGCTTGATTCCGTTTAGCAATTCTTCCAGGCGCCTGGCCGCCTCGTCCATCCTGAAGTGATCCTCGCTCACGTTCCCCCCGTGCAGCTTAATGTTTTTCGCCGGTCAGTCTCCGGCTTTTCATCCGCTCAATCGTCCGAGTTAGTATCCTGACGTTATTCTCGCTGTCTTGCAGTGCGGCCCTCAAGATGTCGTTACGCCGCCTGGCCCTGCATAACAAATCTTCCAGCGCGGCTATCTCCTCATCCTCTACCGATGTTTGATTTACGATCATCGTGGCCCCTTCCCCAAAACTCATCGGCCAATTGTTCCGCGACGGCCTGGGCCGTGGTAATTTCTGCAAGCCGGTTTTCGAGATGGTTTAGGGCTTCGGTCAGGCGGTCGATCCGGTCGAGGAATTGCTTATCCCGCCTGTCAACGTACCAGGCAAAGATAACCAACAGGGGAAATTGAACTATAATCGGGGTCAGGAGTTCCCATTCAGGCGTTGCCGCCCCTTGCAAAAATGGCATAAATAGTGATATGATGTTCATAGGCTCTCAGGGAAGCACCTTTTTCCTGTTTGCTCAGGCCCGGGCCGGGTGCGGAAATCACCTGACCCGGGCCGCGTGGTTTAAAGACAAAGGGCCATACCCCGCTAGCGGTACGGCCCTTTTTTACGCCTGTTCTTTTCTGGCAAGAACGGGTGTTCTGTTGTTATAATATTATGTTTTATGCCTATTGTCAAGTTAAGGTTTTTGGCAGGTTGACAATAATAAAACCCGTCTAAAACTCGTGGTAAAAACTATTGACAACTGACTATATATCGGATATAATATAGTCAATCAACAATAATTAATTAGTTTCTCACGGAGGATAAAAATGTTTAGCTTTCTCAAAGGTTCTAAGGTTATCGCCCCCAGTGGCAAGACGCTAGAAATTCTTGAAGTTGAGGTCGAGGTCGTGAAAGACACGGCCGGGCAGACACACAATAACATTTCCTATACCGTCTCCTGGAACGGCGGCGAACCGGAAACAGCCTTCCCTTCGGCCGTCAACGGCTTGGCCCAAATTCCGGGTAGCCAGGTAATCAAATGATTGACCAGGTTATCAGCCAGGAGGTTGAGAAGGCCCTGGAGGCGATGCATCCCGTCGGACAAAAATACCGGACCGTGTTGGAGCGAATGGCCCACCAGGTGGCCACGGCCGCCGCTCACGAGGCGTTACTTGGTTTGAAATCCAGCCAGCAGGTGGCTGATCTGTACGGGGTTAGCCGCCAGGCCATCAATACCCGGGCGGCCCGGCTCCGTTCCCGGCGCGGTTAGTTTGGTTGGGAAGTGGGGGCCGGTGCCTGGGCGTTCACCCCGGAGGAGGTAGAGGCCCTGCGGCCTGGGCCGGCCGGCCGGCCACGAAAAACCGCATAGCCCCCCGAATCAAAAAGCCCTCGCTTGGGGGCTTTTCTTTTTGCCGCTGTCAATGCCCGCAATCTGACAGTATGGTGACATTCGAGTGACATCAGCCTAACTCCCAGTACACCCGATATACCATTGCTCGGCGCTAAACGGAGTTTCCCGGGCCAATTCGATAGCATCATCCGGTTTAATGTCGCACAGTTTGCGCTGGGTAATTCCCTCCAAAACCTCTTTGAGGGTGAGCCACACAAAACCACTGTCCGTATGTATGGGCATTGCCCTATCTGGAGAGTACCCCAGCGCCAGGGCCGATTTTATGCCCTGGCGGTAAAGCTCCAGTGTTTCGGCATAATCGGCCGGGTCGTTGGGGTATTTCCATCGCCACCTGGCCTGGCGATTTTCCCACTCCCTAGCCTGGACCAAGACAGAGCCGTAAATAGCTTCCCCGCCTATCAATAATCCCGGTATTATGGGCAAATTGGCAAGCGCCCCTTTTAGCTTCTCGGCCGCCGCATTAAGTTTTTCGGAGTCGACTTTTATTTTTACGGTTGCCATATTTTTATTATACCACCTATCCTAACACAATACACGTTTCCCCCCTCTGCTGTCCCGGCCATCTCTCCCTAACTACCGGCCTGCCCCCCGGTCCTGTCAATACCGGCAAGCCCTCACCCTCGGGGCATTTCGGTACATCTTTCCGCTTGCCCAATGCCATCCCCGCCGGCAGCTTCCAGGGTGGCCTTTTTGGCGCCCCCCGGTATTTATCGCCGCCGTTCTGCTCTGCCCTCTGCTGTCGCAGTTCGACCGCCCGGGCATTGTGGCAGGTGCGGCAATCGTCCCGAAATTGGATCCGTCCGGTTTTTTTGCTCCGGCCCATCGTCGGGAAGTAGGCCGTAGTCAGCGGGTAGGCAACGCCGCAACGTGAACAGATTTTGGTAGTCTGGTCTTGGTTGTCCTGGTCCTGGTTGGTGGTCATTTATTCCATCCTCCGAAATTGAATGACCCACACGTGGGGGTTGTCCTGCCAGGTGCAGCCGGGGCGCTTGCCGTTGATGGATTGCCACAGGGTTTGAAATTCCGGCCGGTATACCGTCCCGTTAGTCGCGTCGTGCCAAGCGGATACCCCCTCCGCCTTAGCGTCCTCCTCGCTGATGTCCTGCAACCGCTCGACTCGGACGCCGGTAATCTCCAACCTGAGTCGGCAGGCCCAGCGGGGCATAAAAATAGACGGCTGCCATTTCTTGGTACGCGCCGCCGCAAGCCACAGGTTAGCGGCGTCTTTGGTGTTTTCAATGGCCACAAATTCGTTATCGGCCCGGTAACGGATACCATCAAGGCCCGATTCTAATTCCTCGGTTCGCCAGGTTTCCCGCACCCAAAGCGAATCGCCGGGCTTGCCGTAGGAACATTTTACCGGGATAACGTTTAATTCATCGGCTTGTCGTCCAACAAACCAATGATACAGGCCGGGGTTTTTACGGTAGTCTCTTTTGTACTTGGTGGCAATATAATGGTCATTTGGGATCAAGCCGCGATAGCCCAGCGGTGGCCCGAATCTAGCAACATTGGCAAATGTACCATGGTAGTTATTGACTTCTTCCAGGCCATCTAGCCGCCTGGTATTCGTTTTTCTATCCTCCAATATCGCCCGGACCATCGGCCCGCTCATCAAAATAGGTCGCTCGATTCTGTCCATTATGCCGCCTCCCTCAATCGCTGCTCAATCATCTTAATCGCCTTGTCTATCAACCGCCGGCCACCGCCGGCGTTTACTGTCCCAATCGCCTCGGCAATACGGGTTTGATGCCACTTACCCTTGCCGTTCTGGTACTGCTCAGGGTTGGCCAGGATCAGGTTAACCCCGGCCGTAAATTGATCGTTTGGCCGCTGCCTTGCCGCCTCGATATGGTGATAGTACGGCTCCCGCTTAATGTCCACATCCCCGAATAACTGGGGGCAGTTCTGGTATAGCCAGGGCCATCCTTCGGCCGGGTCGGCTGGACAGTCGGCAAATGTCAGGCCGGCCGCTTTAATGACGGGCTGGACATCGGCCGGCGCTCCCTCGTTTTGCAAGGAAAACCCAACCGGCTCAATTGCAAACCTAATCCCTGGCCCCTCAATCGTCAACACGTCACCTATTTCTATTTCAACCTCTACCGGCTTTCGTCCCGGAAGGTGCAATAATCCATTTAATTTGTCCATTTGCGTTCCCCTGCTGTATAATCGGCCACGGCGGTAAGAATTTGCGTTCCCCGCCCCCGCCGTGGCCGTTTTGGTTGCGGCGGGTTTTTTATTACTAGTAGTGCTGTGTTTACAAACTTTAGCTCTTGCCCGCTGTTCCGCCCGTCCTGTCGGAGGGGGTACAAGCCTGTCAATTCAGGCGCCGGTTTCTCACCGGCGAAGGCACCCTCTGGTAATTCCACCAAAGAGGGGAATGGGTTTCAGGGTTGCCCACGCCCTACATTACCAATAGTTCCTTAATCGTCCGCTTTGGTCAGAATTTTCAGGCCCATTGAGGTGTAGAATGAAACGAGTCGCTCTGCGTCAATCCCGGCTTCTTTCGGAACCGCCTCTATCCCTATGTCCCCACCATACCCGGTATCCCGTATTTCAGAGATGGCTAATGTCAAAAGTCTTTTTGCTTTCCCCTGCCCTCTATATTCAGGGTGCACAAAAAGGCCGTAAATCAAAGCGGAGGACTCCCCCACTTCAAAGTAACACCATCCAAACCGAGTCTGAATAAAATCTTCCATAAAGTCTCCACTTAATTCTTGTTCACTCTGCGTGGGTGGTGGTCCTTTCCCACCCCGCCCCAGCGGCCTCAAGCGGCCGGGGCGTTAAATCATTAATCTCCAATACTCCCCACCCGTCACCAGCCCTCGCCACGTCTCGCCGTTCGGTATCCACCCGTCGAGCCACCTGGCCCCGTCCAGTACAGCCAGATAGACGCGCTCCGGCAAATTCCATTGTTGCCAAAACATCACGATCAGCGGAAATTGCCAGCATAGCCGGCGGTCGTTGTCGGCTATGACCAGTTCAAGCGAGGCGGTTAGGGTGACGATGTGTTTCATTCCCGGTATCCCATAATCTGACGTCGGCTCCTGGCATACTGGACGACCGCCAAGGCGACCAGGAGCAACATAAACCCGCCGCCACCGCCACAGAGAAGAAAAATAAAGACAAAGACGTTAGTCATTGCCCCGCTCCCGTATGCCGTTCTTTTCCAGCAACCGGCGGTACCGTTCCGGCGAAAGGTAAAATGTTCGTCCTCCACCGTCCTTAAAAATCAATTCTCCATCCTCGGTCGTCTTGGTGGTCAGGATCGCGATGGTCCTGAATAGCAGGACAACCCCGCTTCTGACGCGATGCCCATAACGTAGTTCAATTTCGCCATTGCGGACAAGCGTCACCCAGGCCCGGATTGGGCCAATACCCTTCTGGCGGTAGTCGGTAACGATATAGCCGGTCATTGGCTCACCCTCACTTTGTGTACTCGCTTGTGTGCGCTGAGCTGGTAACGGTTGCCAAACGTCACCCCGCAAACATTGCAGGTTACGACCGGCAGCGCCGCAGGTTCTGGCAATTGCGCCGGCTGCACTCGCTCGATTCGTAAAGCCGTCTCGCTCTTGTCGCTGGCCGTCTCGCTGGCCCTGGCTGCCTTCGCTTCCTTGCCAGCAACCAGCGAGTCGACCTGGCGATACAAAAAGCCCAGCAACGCAATAGCGACGGTCGGAAATAGCGCATACGTCCAGGCTGCCACGGCTGCCACGCTCAGCGTAAACTCAGGAGCGAGGTAGCCAACATTCATTAGCCCACTTGCGATAACAAAAGCGAAATAGCCGGCCCACGCGATTCGCTGCGTCTTTTCCCACCTGGTAAAATACGCCGCCACAATGATAGCCATTTCGACCGCCACGGCATACGGCAACCCAAGCCAGGCCGTCCACAAAGACGGCTCAAAACTGGCAGCGTAGGCGGTGACGTGGACAATCGTCACCAGTCCGAAGGGGACCATTGAACCGATGATCCATTTACGCCGGTTGTCCATCGTCGGCCCCCTGCCTCGCCAATTTCTCGGCAAAATCATCCATCTCCAGGTAAGACACCCCCCGGTAATAATCGTCAGGCCCATCACTCTTGGGACAATCGGGGTTTCGGCATACGCCCCAAACGGATGACCCAGTCAGGACGCAAACCTCAAACGGATGACCCTTGCAGCATATCCCGGTGTATTCGTCGCCGTCTGCTATTTCCCCGGCGGTGATGATCTCATTATTCTCAATTTTAGCCGTTAACATCGTCGGCCTCCGTGTACGCCCTAAAGATGTCAGTCGCCATCCTTCGGTACTGCCTGGCCAGCCGCTTCCAGCATATCGCCCAATCCCGGTTGACGTCGGCCCGGGCTAATTCCTCGGCGTGTTCCTTGACAAGTTGCGAATCCTCGTCGTTCACATACCGCCACCAGGCCGATACCATCGTCTGTTGCGCCCGGAACAGTTCAAGCGGCGATGTATCAAAGCCGGTCATACCTGCTACGTCCTCAAACAGCCGTTCCAGCCGGTGCTGAATAACCTCTCCCAACGTGCCGGTTTCCATTGGCTGTTCTGGTACGTCAACCCCCCTCATCATTTCGTCCAACGCCGCCCCCACTCCGTTCCCCACCTGCGGCCGGATTGCCTTAATCCCGGCCACAAACCGGGCCACGAGCGCCGCCAGGTTATTGGCTAATTCCTGGGTGTTACTGAGCCGTGCCAGGTCGTTGGACCTGGTTTGCACCAACCCATAATTTTCCTCCGCGGCCATTTCCAGCGCCGCCGCCCGCTGGGTTAGTTGCTCGTGCAGCGTCGCCGCGTTGACCAAGGCCAGGTCATACGCCTGCTTCAATTCGGCATAGATTCGGCGTAGCCGTTCGTTTTCGGCCTGCAATTGCTCGATTTCCGCAATCAGGACCGGAATGTCGGTACGGGCAGCGATAATAAAAGCGGTATCCGAATCGGACGGAGGAGTACCGCCACCCTCAAAATCTACGGTAGAGCAATCAAAAATAACCGTTTTATCGCCGTCGCTGGATTCTATCCACCAACAATCCTCCGCGCTGATTCGTTGGCTTTTTGCGTTCCACGGCCCCGGCGTTGCCGCCTCTGCCATTGCCCTGATTCTTTCAAGCTGCTTTGTGTTCATTGTGTCTCTCCTTTTTCAAGTGATACATAAAGTTTAGTCTGTCTGCCAAAATTTCAATACGCCTGTAAAACCACTTCACCGGCAACCCCCTGGCCAGCGTTGCGGCGGCGGCCTCATCACCCATTCGCAGCGCCCGAGCCGGGCCGATGTAGCGTAGTTTCCAAAAGATATAGTCAATCAAACAATCCGGCTCTTGTGTCAATTTCCGCGCATACTGTGGAACGTGGTGGTACAGATCGCACGTGCCCGGATGCATTGGGCAATGAAAGCACAGGACCGCGCCGGGGTCGGGGATAAGTTGAATAGTGCCGTTTGCCTTGTGCCGGATGGTCATATAACCGCCTTACCTGGCCGGTAGGACCAAACCCCCGGCAGTAATACCAATTGATGCCCGGTCCCAGCATTGATATAATCCACGCCGGCTGTGATACTCTCCACCTGCTGAGTCGGGTGTTTTACGAGGGTCGTACCATCCAGGCTATCGGCCCACGTCCAATGGTCAAGCATTGCCGTGCCGGATTGCGACCGGCCCACGTGGACCCACAACCCCCGCCGTTTTGCCTCTAGCGCCAATTGCTGGCCCTCGTACCCTCGCTTGTGGTCATCATCACCGCCGATGAATAGGCAATCAATCTCTGACCACGGAATGTCATCAACCGTCATCCCGTTTTGGGTGACGAAAGTCGTAGGATAGCCGTAAAACCGAGGAATATGCCCGTATCGCTCGAAGTCGGCTAACGTTCCCTCGCGGTCAAAAGGCCGGTCGGGTACGACTATTCCGAGGCAGGTTGCCCGATACGGTTGCAGCCGTTCCAGCCAGCGAATCCATTTTGGCTCTGACCATTGATTAGTAAACCGGCTGTTATCAAATATCCACCAACACCCAAGTTCTAGCGCCTCGAATTGCCCCCCCACCTGTTTAGCCACATTGAAAATACAGCCAAAGTGGACCGGGTCATTAAGGAAATGTTGGGGCTTGGGTGACAGGTATATCGTCATAACCCCGCCCTCACCAGGTCGTCAACCGACTCGGCCACAATCGCAATCCCGCCGGCCGCTTCGACCGCTGCCAGGAAGGCCGCTTGAAGGTCACTCACCTGCCCACGTCGGCCGGGGCGTTTGCACTCTACCGCATAGAACGTTCCCCGGTTGGTGCAGCCGATAATATCAGAGCTGCCCGGTACATCCGTAAAGCGAAAGAATCGCCGCTTGCCCTGGTACTCATTCACCTGGGCGCCGTTGTTGATGCGAATGGCGATGTGACCGCGTAGCCTTAAGTAGTCTAAACAGGATCGCTTGACATCGTTCTCTGATGCGCTCATTATGCCGCCTCTCCAAATAGGGAGTATTGCCCCTCGGTTGCCATCGTTTTTAGTGCGACCTCTGCCGTTTTGCCCTCTGCCCGGGGAAGGGCATTGACCGCCAGGTAGACCGGGTTAAGGTCCAACCCCACAAATCGCCGGCCCAGGTTGCGGGCGACCTCGCCGGCCGTACCGCTGCCACAAAAAGGATCAAGGGCGATTGCCGGGACGGTTGGGGCTGTTTTGTTTCCGGCGACTCGGGTTGTCCACAGGTACGGCTTGATTTCATCGGCCGCCAGGACAAATACCGCCCGGTGCAATTCGGGAATATCTTTGTTCTCCGCCACTGCCGCCAGTTTGTCATACCGCTTCTGAATCAGGTCTTGCCGGCGGCGCTTGGTTGGGTTGGCGGTACGGTAGCAGGTACAGGATGGTTGCCAGCCGGTGGTAATGGGCTGCTTATATCCCGGCATTGTTCCACCAGGGCCGCCCCTCGCTCCGTGCTCCAAATCGTGTTGCCTGTCGGTACTTCGCCAATCGCCAACCCTTGCGGTTTCCACCACCCTCACCCACCCGGCCCCGCACTTCGGGCAGCACCCCCGCGCACTCGTACCAGCCAAAACGCACGGCTCCACGAGCTTTGTGGGGAAGGTGGCAAAGTGGGCGCCCGGGTACGCTTCGGTGGCAATGGTCCAAATTGTGCGGCGATTGCGATGCCCACTAAAGACTTTTATCCCCGGTGTATTGCTTTCGTTACCAGGTCGCCCAGCTCCGTTAGTCTCTTTTTTGCCAACGTGAAACGCGCTGTTGTATCGGCCGGCGTATTGCGGATCCGCGCTTTCCCTTACCGCCTCTGCATCATAAAAATACCGTTCCTGCTTCGTCATCAGAAACACGTACTCGTGCGCTTTCGTCGGCCGATCGTCAACCGATTCGGGCATTGGATTCGGTTTTGCCCAAATAATCGTTGATCGGCAAATCCAGCCATCTTCCATCAAGGCCCGCTTGACCAGATCGGGTATACCTAATTCCTGTTTCGCCCTGGTTGCGTTTGACAATCGTTTGGCTTTGTCGTATAATTCAGCATAACGAACAAGACTACCGAATTGATTGGAGATAAACAAATGTCTTACGGAATTGACAGTAATCTTGATAGCCCCATCCATCAAAGAGAGCGCGAAATGCTCAGGGGTGGCTTTAGTTATGCGGAAATTGCGCAAGCCCTGGGGAGTAAACACAAGAGCATTGCTGAGCGTAACAGGTTGGTCTATAAGATCGACGTCCGCCAGGCTTTTGCTGACAGAATCAGGCGCGACGGTGTCCCTTGCCGGCTGGAAGTCTCCGACAGCTTTGGTTACTGGTTTAGTGGATTCTTCGACGGCGAGGGGCATATTGGAATTTATAGCAGGCAAAGGGCAGATAGGTACATCGAGCGAAGATTGTCCATTCAAATTATCATCCGAGACGACGACGCTGATGTTATTCATTCCATCAGGGATAATCTGAAGGTCGGTATTGTTTATGACAATGGCGGACACGGAAGAACTAACCCTAACACTACTTTCAGGGTTGAGCAGATTAACGACCTGGCAGAAATCATTGTCCCTTTGTTTGAAAAGTATCCGCTTCACACTAAGAAAGCGCGTGAATTCGCCATCTGGAAGGACATTGTTGGGCTTCAATACACCGTCACTATGGGCGGATATAGTCAACGCGCATCGGCCTCCGATGAACATAACGCCATTTTTGATAATGCCCTCAAGTTGATTAGCGATATTCGCACCTACCGACGATGACGGCTTATCCCTGAAAGTCCGGTCATCATTGCCGGCCGCTTTCGTTGCCGCCGCGCTTCGGCCGTTTGGGGCGGTGGCATAGGAATCCCCAATGTTAAGCCAGAGCGTTGCCTCGGGCCGCAGCACTCGCCACACTTCACGAAAGATATTGACAATGTGCTGGATAAATAAGCCGGGTGTTGGTTCCAGGCCCAGGGAGCCGCGCCAGGCGTGGCAGTGGATACAGAATTGACCAGAATCAGCGGTTTGTCCGATAGCGGCAGCGGCGTTATGTTTGGCCCCGGTGTTAGTTTGCGGCACTTGATTGGGGTGATGAGCCAGTCCAAGTTGCCCCCACTCGTGCTGGCAATCTTCCCGCCCGTCCCAAATCATAGGCGTAATTCCGTAGTCCCTTAAGCCCCACTAATAAGGCGGACTAGTCACTACACAGTGTACTGACTCGTCCGCCAAAGGGATGCGAAAGCTATTAGCGTGAACAATCATCCCGCCCTCCTTTCTGCTCAGATTCCTTGATAAAGTCTCTGTTGATATTCTTGGTACTGTGGACCCAGTTGTGGCAGTCCGGGCAAAGCAAAATGAGGTTGTCTACATCGGCCCTTAGTTCCTTCACCTGAAAAGATACAATGTGGTGAATGTGGAATCGGTCCCTATTTCTGGCTATAGCCCCACACCGCCGACAAATACCCCTGTCGCGTCGCCACACGGACAAGGCGGCCTTTTTCCATTCCCTGGAAGCGTAAAAACCTTGTCTTTCGGCGGTTATGCCACCCTTCCAGTTTGGTACTTCTGCCCCCCTGCGCCCGTACATTGGGTTCTTTTTTCCATTGGCCCCCCAATGCTTAACGGCCCTGGTTTCTGATATAGTACGGGTTGGTATTTGGTGCTTTTGGAGAAAATAGAGGATATTGTTTTCGATGCAGCCAAAATCATCCGCGATGTCTTTGGCTGACCTTTGCTTTATAACATATTCGTTGTAGAGCCATTCCCGATTCCAGTAAGGCTTTTCTGTTCGCCAGTGTTCGCCCTTAACGAATCTACCTGTGATTTTGTCCGGCATAGCAAAACGCCCCTTACCAAGTTTGCCATCGTTGCCTAGACGAATGGCGGGACGTGAATCCACCTGATAAGGGGCGCTTTGCCCACAATGAGTATTGTGTTTTTCGATGGCGTCTAAAAAAGCAAAACGCCCCGTGGTCCATTCGTCTAGGCACTTACCAGTATAACACAGTTCGGCCGGAATTGCAATACCCTGTACTATCATCTCCTAATCCCCCTCCACCCTCTCGCCCCGTTCAGCCTCCTGACCTCTTTTGAATACTGCCGGTAGCGGCAGATGCAATTTATCGCCACCCACAGGGCAGCGATTACAGCGATGGTATAGGCGGTGTCGCTCATTTTTGCGCCTCGCTCAATTCCCCGTCCAATATCGCCCTCACCACCTCGTCCAGCGTTCGCAACAACACGCCGTCCCTGGTGCGCCAGTGAGCCCGGCCGCTGGTCAGGCCGGCGTCAATCTCAACACAGAGGCGGTAAGCGCGGGCGTAGGTGTATAGGTTTACTGTCTCCGCCGCCACTGGCGGTACTGCCTCGCCTCGTAGGTTATTACCGTGGCCATTGTCAGGGCTACGATA
>Ga0153916_10000082_pt1 | contig 53853 bp, 48 predicted proteins | sample Opewatmetagenome_FD_109642 | JGI IMG/M metagenome (GOLD analysis project Ga0153916, IMG submission 109642) | Freshwater wetland microbial communities from Ohio, USA - Open water 3 Core 3 Depth 4 metaG | ecosystem: Environmental > Aquatic > Freshwater > Wetlands | place: USA: Ohio, Lake Erie...
ACAGTATCACCAACAGATGCATTATCAATTGCATCCTGAATCCTAGTATAATTCCCTGGTCCACTACCACCAACATACAAAATATTACCACTAGAAACAGACATAGAAAATTTCTTTACATTATCAACAGCTAAAGAAGGATTAACATTCATACATATAGTTAAAATAATAATACCCAAAGCAAGGGTTTTTATTAACAACTCTTTCTTCATGCTACCTCCCTCTTGTATAATAATCATCTTATATCAAGTATTTAAAATGTATGCTAATAATTATCACAAAATGATGATAAAATAAATTTTTATGCTATATCAAACTTCATATATATTTATTAACGGATAAGCAACACTCGTAATTATTTTATTTAATAAAAAGAATAAAAAACGCCGAGGGGGAGATTTAGACGCCTGTTTACTAGTAAAAAAACAAGGTTTTCTCCTGTTAAACCCAAGACGAGGAATTTAGTGAGAATTGTAAAAGTTTTTCTAAAAATGGGAATCGCTCTAAAAACCTCAAAAACAAAGAATAATAAGATATTCTTGTTCTAGGCATGGTAACTTCCAAGGTTGCTTCCAGACTTTCAGCATTATAAGGGTCTTTAGCTTTCACTTTAATTATATATGTTCCTTTTTCAGCCCATGAATGAGAGCGAGTGATTTCTGTACCTGAATTACATGGTCCGATCCATCCAGTGTTTGTGTTATCCCCCCAGTCTATGAAATACCAAATAATGTTTTCATCTGGATCAGATGTACCCACAGTGTATGAATATGATGTTCCTACGTTTCCATTTGTTGTTCCATCTATTGTTGGTTTGTTTGGTTGTGTATTGCTTTCTTGTATCCACGCCCAGGTTGTATCAGTTGAGGTGTTACTAGTATTATCAGTAACAGTCAGAGTGACTGTATAATTACCAGCATTTGTATAGGTATGTGTGGGGTTTTGTTCTTCTGAAGTTTGTGTGTCTCCAAAATCCCAATGATAACTGGATGGGTAATACCCGCCAGATGATGAACCAGTAAACTCAAGTGGAGTGTTTATTAATCCATAGTAAGGTCCGTCTGCTTCTGCTTTCAATGGTCCTATTCCAAATGCATTTAGAAATCCTTCACCGGGTTCACCACAAGAACCAATATACACAGTTCCATCACTATTAATTGCTGGAGAAGAAAAAAGAGTGTCAAGACTTTTACGCCATTTCACGGTACAATCAGTATAAAGAGCAATAATCTCAATTCCACCAGAATACTCAAAATCACAGGTACTGAAATAAAGAGTATTATCATCAGAGAGGGCAGCAGATGAACCCCAGATTTTTGCTTCAGGGTCGAAGCTCCATTTTACTGTGCCATTAGGATATATTGCATAAAACTTTTTTTCCCAAACACCAAAATAAATGGTTCCATCTTTATCTAAAGTAGGACAAGCTCTAATTGCTCCTACATTGACCCCCCATTTCATTGTTCCATTGTTAGGATATAATGCATATAAGTACCCGTCATCTGAACCTATATAAATTGTTCCATCATATGCAATTGTAGGAGAACCGTGTACCCAAGCTCCTGTCGTAAACTTCCATTTAAGCGATCCGTTGTCTGAAAATAAAGCATATATATTATTATCATGGCAGCCACAATATAAAGTATCGTCATCCCCGATTGCAGGTGATGAATATATAACATGATTTGTTTGGAAACTCCATTTCAATGTTCCATTAGGATAAAGGGCAGTAATCCAACCTAATGGCGAGTAATCATCGCTTGCTGCATAGTAAATCACTCCATCGTCATCAATTGCGGGAGATGAAAATATACTACCCTCTGTTGGGTGTCTCCATTTTAATGTTCCGTTTGGATATAGGGCATATAAATAATTAGGATCTCCATATATAATTCCAAAATATACATTCCCATCTTCATCAATAGCTGGAGTAGATCTAATAACATAATGTGTATCATATTTCCATTTTAATGAACCATTTGGATAAATCGCATTAAGAGAGTAGGCTCCTATATATATAATTCCATTCTTGTCAATAATCGGACCACCTTCTGCCCATCCATAAGTTTCAAAAGTCCATATTTTATCCCAGGTATTAGCGGTGCTATATAAACTTCGTCCTGTATGATGAAGGTCATGACTTTGCATCGGCCAAGGCGAATACATTAGACCATCTAAAGGGTTATAATTCTCATTTAGAATATTTGTTTTTTCTGATTCAATATCAATAAAATCATTGCATTCATAACCAGAAATCGGACCATAACCTGTTGTCTCAGAAGTATTATAACAGTTATAATACTCAGGATAAAGATATCTATCATCCCTATAATTTTCTATCAGAGTTTCTTTTACAGATAGATTAGAACCAAATGATAGAGGACCTATGGAGGCAATTACTAACAAAAAGATCAAGCTGACAGCCAGGTATCTTTTTCTCATAATTCCTCCCTTTTTGATAAAGATAATAATCTTTTATAAAGTATTTAAAATGTGTGTTAATTGTTATCATCAATTGACGATAAAAATATAGGGTATGATGAACTGCAATTTATTTTTATTTAATAAAAAGAATAAAAAACGCCGAGGGGGAGATTTGAACTCCCGAGAGGAAAACCTCACGAGCTTTCCAGACTCGCGCCGTAGCCGGACTGAGCCACCTCGGCAAAAACAAATGCAGAATAACAATCTCTCTTATGACTTTTTCCAGATAGATGGATATGTCCCCTTGTTCATCAAAACTCTTTCAAGATTAGCACATACTCCACTATCCTTTTGAATAATTTCTTCTGTTGATAACAAAGTTCTTACTAAAGCAACACCCTCACCTTTAAGAGTTAAAACAGCGACCATATCACCTTTTTTAATATCGGAATCAACCTCAACAACACCAGGTACTGCAAGACTTGCACCATGACACAAAGCATCAACTGCTGAATCCCTAATAACAATTTTTGGTAAAAAATCAATTAGGCTTTCCATAGAATGAATAATAGAGCGTATCTCTTGCTCATTTCCATCTTCTTTCCAAAAAATATAAGCATCCTTTAAATCCTGTAAAATAACAGAATCTTCTTCCTTAAATGGACCAACTTTTGTTCGTCTTAATTCAGCCAGATGCGCACCACATCTTAATTTTTTACCAACATCAACAACCAAAGTTCTGATATAGGTTCCTGCTTCACATCCAACGCGAAACAGAACATCTCTATCTTTTATTTCAATTACCTCCAAATAGTAAATTTTTCTTTTACGTTTAACTCTTTTAACTGCAGATCTAACTGGTGGAATCTGAGTAATTTCTCCAACAAAACTTCCAAACGTATCAATAATACTTTTTTTATCAACATCTTTGTGAAGTTTCATTACTCCAACATATTCTTTGCCTGTTAATAGTAAAACCTGTATCGCTCTAGTTGCATCACCGATGGCAATTGGTAAAACACCTGTTGCATTCGGATCTAAAGTACCACCATGACCAACTCTTTCTACCTCAAGAAAATCTTTTATCCAAGAATCTATTTGATGAGAAGTAGGACCAGCAGGTTTGTCAAGAATGATAAATCCATTACTTAAAAGCTCTTTAACACTGCGCTCTTTAGGAGATTTACCATAATTTAAATTAGTTTTTACTTGTGCTTTAATAATGCGCTTATATTTTTTTTGAAAGGGAAATGTGTATTTTTCTTCTACCATTTTAATGCTCTAGAATAAAAAGGCTATATAAAAAATGTTTATCTATCAAGTTTTTTAACAATAAGCTCAACAATTTCTTCAGGTGTTTTATGTGCTGAATCAATAACAGCATCATATATTGATTTATCTTTTAGATTTATTCCATAATACTCTTTGTATCTTTTTGCTTCGCATTTTTCACGTTTTCGTATCTCTTTTTTTCTTTTTTCTATCAAGCCCTCTTCACGATTTATAATGCGTTTTGCCCTTGTTTCTAAATCAGCATCAATTAAAACCTTAAAAGCAGGTATTTTATTTCTATATGCAAGCCATCCCGCAAGTCTACCTTCTAAAATAACATTTCCTTTTTTTAAAATCTCCAGTTGTCTATTATCCAGTTCTTTGTCGATTTCACAATGCTCTTCACAATATTTTCCAAATTCCTCCAAGGACATTTTACATTTATCTGCTAGTTCTCTAAAAATCATTCCTAAATAGATATGTTTCAATCCAAGTTTTTTTTCTAAAAGCCTTGCAACTGTTGTTTTACCACTACCTGGTGTTCCACTAATTGTAATAGTTACCATGTTTCTCTTAAATAGAAGAAGGTCTTATTTTGGCTTTTATATTTTTCCAAGTTTCAGACCAACTGATGTATTTTAAACCTTGTCTAATAACCTGTCCAATAACCATAGAGAATATCAAATAAAGCCATAACCACGCCTGCCATAAAAATGGGTAACTAAAAAAAGAGATTTGGTTAGCCCAGGGTACAGTAAAATAGTAATGTGGCACAGCTTGAAGAAAAACTCTTAGCCAAATAAAAATCGGCCAAATGAAAATTATTAAAAATACCATAGGTTTCATCATACCGCCAGATGCTTCTGTTTGTTTCCTCATGATTTCAGGCTGCATTTTCATGAGCTTTGTAACCCTATTTGTATTTCCTTCTTTTCGTGCTTTCATCATTTCTTTTTGAAATACTTTTGATGTTTCTTGGGCCTCACCTAATTTTTTCCAATTTGTGAAAAAATTTGTTAAAAGGGATGAAAGAAGTACCACTATTAATCCTGCAAAAAATAGTGTTAAAACTGGATAGTTTCCACCAAAACCAATAATTGGATTTAATACAAAACTAAGATAATAAGCTAGATATGGTGCTAAAGGTGGCATTATAAAAAATATTAGCAATATGAAAATCAGTAGCAATATTAGCGTGCTCCCCTGTGCTTTATTATCCATTATTCTCATTTTACATCACACATCACATCAGTACAGGTGCTGCCTGGGCCACAGCTTCATCTACAGCATTATCATGGTTAAAAACTATTTTTACTGTGGCACCTGATAAAGCTGCATATGCCATTGCTGCAGCACGATTTATCATCTGATGTTCATTTATTTGCTCTATTGTATCAGGGTCTCTATTTCTTGTAGGGTCATTTGCTCTTCTATCATATATTTCTTTTGGATCTGCTTCTACCACAACAATTGCTGTTGGCATTAGTTTTTTAATAACCCATTCAGGAAGCCCTGGCATATAACCTTTTGTTGTTTTAATAGTACAATGGGTATCAAGTATTACATTTTTCATGCGTGCAATTTTTTCAGCAGATTTTATCTGCAAATCTTTTTGTTGTTTTAAAGTAAGTTTTCTCATTTCATCTCTATTTTTCACAAGTCCTTTTTCAATAGCAATATCTGCCATAACTGTTCCAAATGTTACAAAATCTATTTCCATTCCTTCTGCTGCTTTTTTCATAACTGTTGTCTTTCCAACACCAGGTATACCTGTTACAACTATAACACTCATAATTAATCTCACCAAATATTTTTTTATTCAGCTCCGAAGAATCCTCTAAGCACTGGATGCATCTCCATTGCTTGTTCTCTTGCTATTTGTTCATAGAGCTGAATCATAATGCCTACTGTGAGCAATACACCTGTACCACTAGCTCTTCCTACAGTACCTATTAAATCAGCAAAACCAGCAAGTGCACCAACTGCTGCTCCACCTATTACGGTTACAACAGGGATGTATCGCTCAAGTACTTTTGTTAATATGCGTGGATCTCTTCTAAAACCTGGTATTTGCATATCAGAACTTTGTATCTGTTTAGCAACAGCAGATGGTCCCATATCTGTTGTTTCTATCCAAAATTTAGCAAATAGTATCGATCCGATTATCATAATTGCTAGGTAAATTATTACCTTTAAAGCATATTGAAGAGAATCATGAGACCCATCTCCTCCTGACATTATCGGGATTAACCAATAGGATATCCCGTTGGGGCCATTTAGATACCAAGCCCCACCAGCCAGCGGCTGTGTACTAATTGCTGTATCATATGTACCAATCCACCATTGACGTCCTAAAAGTGGTAACTCAGATTGATACAAAAGCATAGCAAACATGTTAATATTTGCAAGAAGAGCAGCCATTAATATAACAGGAATATTTGATGCATAAATTAACCTGATTGGATATCTGCCTCTAGCACCTCTTACCTTTCCATGGGCAAGTGGTAGCTCTATACGAGAAGACTCAGCATATACAACAATGAAAAATATAAGAATTGTACCTAATAATGGCACAATAGCATTTTCATACACACCAGGTCTTCCAACAAACATCAACTGGTATCCCCCACCCACCATATCTTCAAGAGTCATATGAGTAGCCATAAAGTAGGTACCTGGTACTACTCCTGCTGGAGGATTACTTAAAGATGCCTCTACTGCTGGATTGATAGGTAACCAATTAAAAAAACCTGTAAATAGTGCTTCTGAAACACCAGCTGCAATAAAAAGTGAAATACCGGAGCCTATTCCCCATTTTGAAATAAGTTCATCCATAAAAAATACAAGCAAAGCACCTAAAACAAGTTGCATTATTATAATAAAATTAGCCATCCCTTCGCCGCCGACTAATCCAATTAATTGATCACTTGGTCGTAAGTAACCAAAAATTTGAGGTATTGCTTCAACAAAAATCATTACAATTACTAGGACTTTTTGTGAACCTTGATATATTGCTTTATCTTCTTGTTTTGTTAAGTCAAGTTTTATAATTTTTGCACCAACAAATAATTGCAAAATAATTGATGCAGTAACAATCGGACCTATACCAAGATGCATAAGCGATCCTGAAGAACCAGCCATGATAAAACGATAATTTTCAAAAAGATCAACATATGTCTTCTGCATACCAAAAATCATAATATTCGTTAAAATGTAATAGATAACCAAACAAAGAAGTGTCCACATTATCTTGGTTCTGAAATTTACGTGACCTTCAGGTTTTGCAACCGCAGGCCACCTCTCAATAAGAGGCTTTAAAACGTATAGTCGACTTTTCTTTTCCTCTGCCATTTTCAAACCCAAATTTTAATAAATTTTATTTTACTTGTTTTTCTTCTTTTGTTTGTTCTTTTTGTATTTCAGGAAGTATTATTTCTCCGCCCTTTTCCTTAATTTTCAAAATTGCTTTTTCTGAGGCAGAATTTACCTTAATCTTTAGTTTATTATTGATTACTCCACTACCAAGCAGTTTATCAAAACCTTCTTTTTCAAGATCAATATTGTTTTTTCCGGGAAATTTTTCTTCCAGTTCACCAATATTTATAGTCTTATTTCTTTTTATAACATCTTGCGGTCTTTTAAAACCATGTACACCAAAATGATCTGGCATGTACTTCAACATATGCATGAATTTGTGTTTATGTAATCCTGCATTTCCTCTACCGCCTCTTAAACCAGCACCACGCCCTCCTTTTCTACCTTTGCCATGGGTCATAGATCCTCTGAATTTCTTTGTTTTTGTTCGCACCAAATATATCACTTTCCTTCATGTTTTATAATCTTTAAGGTCAAAGCCAGATATAATATTATATTATTATACTTTCGGATAATGTATTGTGGTAAATATCTTAATATTTTTTAATTTTTATCATTAAACTTTTTTCTACCAGATAAAAAAACAGGTTTATTATTTTTTTGTAAGTATCCTTAATAAAGAAACCTCGTAACTTAAAACCTTTTTTTCATGAAAATCATATGTGTATTTTATTGGAAAGTTATATTTTTTGTATAAGTTAATTTCCCCCTTAAGTGAATTAACCATTTTTTTTATAAAAGGAACTGTTTTTAATAGATGTAGAGAATAAATTACACTAGCAATTTCAAACCCTTTTTCTATGAATTTTCTATCAGCTTTTTTATTACTTTTTTGTGCACCAAAAGGTGGATTCATAATTACAGTATCGCATTTAATTTTTATATCTTTAATATCTTTTTTTATAAAAGTTATTTTATCCTTGTTTTCTTTTACATATTTTCTTGCAACTTTTAAGCAATTTTCATCAATATCTATACCAATTACTTTTTTTGCTCCCACTATTTTTGCACCAATTGAAAAAATTCCGGTACCGCAACCTAAATCCAAAACAGTTTTATTTTCTATATCTCCAAATTGATACGCAATAAATAATATATCTGCTGCTATTTCTGCAGGTGTTTGGTATTGTTCAAGATTAATAATTGGCTTTTCGAATGATGGGACTTTTTGTAGAATCATTTCTAATTGTTTTTTCTTCATTCCAATTTGAATATAGAATTATACTATCTAATATTTTTTATACGCAAATTTTATTTGCTGCTCTTTGTTTAGTGCCGTTTACCTTTGGGCTTGTAGATCAGTTCGGAAGATCGCCTCCTTGGCATGGAGGAGGCCTCGGGTTCAAATCCCGACAAGTCCATACCACTTTACAGGAGAGAATTTTGTTAAGTAATATTTATTCAATACTTTTTAGAAATCACTATTAACCAAAATATGATTTTAATATTAATCGAAAAATATATATAAATAATTATTTATATTGTTTTTGGAGATAGAAAATAACCTAGTCATCCGATAGTCAGAAAAACTATTATGTGGTATGACATATAGGTTATTTTCTTAGACTCCTTAGTATTTAGGAGAATTTGGATTCAAATTCTGATAAGTCCATTTTAGATATTATTGATTAAAATATTTAGAAATTTATACTTAACATTTTTATAAAATTTATCATAAAAATATTAATATTCATCTATATATTACAAAATTATGACTTTTTTAAAATGCAAGGAGGAAATAATATAATGAAAAAGAAAATCGTAGGATTTTTTGTATGCTTAATATTAATTATTCCTATTCAATCAGTTATAAGTGCATCTCAGAATTTTAAAATGACGTACAATTTTAATTCAACAAACGTAAAAAAAGATATAATTGATATAATAAATCAAGTAAATCAGACATTGATTTCTTATTATCTAGAAGGGTTACTACAATTTGGAACCCGATATACAGGATCAGAAAATTGTAAAAAAGCTGCAGAATACATTTATGATGAGTTTAAAAAATTGGGTTTAGATACCTACGTAGATCAATGGAGATATTTAAGACATAAATGTCAAAATGTCGTAGCAACCTTGAATGGAACCAATCCATCAAGTGATGCTGTTTTTTTACTTTGTGCACATTTTGACACAATTGGTGATTCTCCAGGTGCAAATGATGACGGCTCAGGTATTGCTGCAATGCTTACAATAGCAAACATTTGTAGCAAATTTTCATTTAATTATTCAATTTGTTTCCTTGCAGTTTCTGGTGAAGAAGTGGGTTTATATGGAAGTCATAATTATGCTCGAAAAATGTACGAAAAAGATGAAAATATTGTAGCAGTTCTGAATATGGACACAATTGGTAATTCTACAATAGAAGGGGAGAATGTTATATATTTGTTAAAACCACAGCGAGCTGTATGGCTTTCATTATTTATCGAGGAAATTAGTCAAACATATTTTGAGCATATAAACCTTTATGTTTTACCTGTTGATGATCGTAAAAATGATCAACGTTCTTTTCTTAACTATGGATATGATGCTGTGCAGTTTGTCCAACTAGCAAGAGGGAAATATCCATTACATACACCTCAAGACACTATTGAAAAAATAAATTATGTATTTCTTATTAAAGTTACAAAATTAATACTTGCTACAACTGTTGAGCTGGCAGATAAACCAATAGATGTCCAAGTTAGAATCTTAACTCCTTATGAAGATTATTTATATCTTTTTGATCGTCCTATTTTCAAAAAATCTGATATTTTTATAGGTAGTCGTGAATCCCGTGGGTCAACATATATACTTGGAAGAGCTAAAGCAAGAGTTAACGTTACAACAGAGGAAGAAATTGTTAGTGTTGGTTACAGCATAGATGGTTTTTTTACTTTTATTGGTTTCTTTCAAAATCCTCCTTATGATTGGGAAATTCAAATATCCTCAAAAAAAATTTTTCCAATAAGAGGAAAACACACACTTGGTGTATATGTTTGTACTAAAAGTGGAAAAACTGCTTATGATGAAATGGACATAACTGTTCTTTCATTATATTAAAAAATCTTTAGTTTATATCTATATTATCTATTAATTAATATATTTTTATGATTGTCGATAATTTTTAGATAAATATTTTAAATATAGACATTCATATTGATATATAGTTGGGGGTTAGACACATTGATTGAAGTAAAATTAAAAAAAGAAATAGTTATAGCAATAGCTATATTGTTTATTGGAACAAATATTTTATCTATTGGAAGTGGACAATTAATAAATAAAACTATTGAATATGAAAATTATTTTACAGATTTGGAAAAAGATTTAAAACCTAGTTATCAACCTCTTTTTACAAAAGAAACCTTCATGGTTGAAATGCGAGACGGAATTCATCTTGCAACGGATGTTTATCTTCCTGATGGTGGGTCTCCTCCGCACGGTGCAATCCTTATTCGCACTCCTTATAATAAAAGTAAAACTGGGATGGGTGATTGGGCTGACAAAGGTTGGCCGTCAATAGTTCAAGACACAAGAGGACGTTTTCAATCTGAAGGAATTGACACAATGTTTAGGGATGATCATACTGATGGATATGATACTCTAGAGTGGATTGCACAACAGAACTGGTCAAATGGAAAGGTCGCAACAATCGGTGCATCAGCAACAGGAATTGTCCAATACATGATGGCGGGAACAAACCCGTCGGCTTTAAAATGCCAGTATATTGGAGCTGCCACACCAAACCTATATACAACAATATACCCTGGTGGGCAGTTCAGAAAATACATGGTTGAAACATGGCTAGCAGGTCAAGGTAGCTCATACGTTCTACCTGAAATTTTTGCTAATGAAAACTATTCCCTTGGATTCTGGACAAATGTTTCACTAGAGGACAACTGGCAGGATGTAAACGTTCCAGCTTTTCATCTGGGTGGATGGTATGATTGCTTCTGCCAGGGATTATTAGATGGTTTCATGGGTTATCAATACAACGGTGGACCAGGTGCTGCTGGGAAATCAAAACTAATAGTCGGCCCATGGACACATGCAAATTTTGGAGGGAGATGGCAAGGTGAATTAATATACCCAGAAAATGCAAAAGATGTATACTCACAAGAATATTGGGATGAAATTCTAGATCAATATATACTTGAAAATAATACTGACTTTGAAAACAGACCAAACGTTGTATACTATGTAATGGGTGACGTAGATAACAGCAGTGCTATGGGCAATTTCTGGCGTTATGCAGATCATTGGCCGCCAGCTAATATTCCAGACGAATGGTATTTCCATGAAAACGATGTACTATCAATGGATTCTCCAGGATCATACAGTTCAAAAACATATACGTATAATCCTTTAAATCCAGTTCCAACAAAAGGTGGAACAAATCTGTATCCATGGCCTCATCCAACATTGGCAGGACCATATGACCAAAGAACAATTGAAAACAGAGCTGATGTCTTACTTTTTACAAGTGATGTTTTGACTGAACCATATGAAGCAACAGGTCGAATAAAAGCAAGACTTTATGTTTCCTCAAATTGTCCTGACACTGATTTCACCGTGAAACTAACAGATGTTTACCCAGATGGACGTTCAATGCTTATCTGCGATGGAATACTACGTATGAGAAACAGAAACGGTTGTGATCACTGGGAGTTTATGACCCCTGGTGAGGTCTATGAAGTCGAGGTTGACCTATGGAGCACATCATATATCTGGAACACAGGTCATAAGATTCGAGTAGCTGTGTCATCATCAAACTACCCAAGATTTTTAGCAAACAACAATACCATAAATGGAATCAACCAAGGTACAGGTTACAACATTGCACAAAACACACTTTATCTAGATTCTATTCACCCATCGTGTATAATTTTGCCAAGATATAACGAAAACTATGCACCGATAAAACCTACTATAACGGGGCCTTTAAAAGGAGTACCCGGAACAGAGTATACATTTACATTCAATTCAACCGATCCTGAAAACGAAGACATCGAACTGTTTATTGACTGGGGTGATGGAACAAATACTGATTGGATAGGTCCATATTCCTCAGGTGAAGAAATAACACTTAATCACACATGGACTAATTGGAAGATTTTTACAATAAAAGCAAAAGCAAAAGATACAAATGGGGCAGAAAGTGAGTGGGCATATCATACTATAAATCTCCCAAGGAACAGATCTTTTAATAATGCCATACTCCAAAAAATTCTAAGTTATTTATCTTATTTCTTACACATACATAAAAATCTATTAAAATAAAAAATTTTTCAGACAACTCTACCTTAAAAATTAAGTTACTTCTCAAGAATTTATTTCTACAGTTTTATTGGATAAGATTTTGAAATAATCACTCATTTTTTTGTATTAATTTTAAGAATTATTAATTAGGTTTATTTTAAAACATTTGTATTTTAAAATAAAGTAAAAAAAATCTAGATAAAAAAATATATATATATACAAAAATCTTAAATATGCGAAAATCTGTTTTACCTAATGGCATAAATTATGATGCGAACAAAAGTTGTTAATGATTCTACAGATTTAGTTCCTTTGCTTAGGGCTTTTGATAATAAAGTAAAAAAAGAGGTCTTTAATGAGGTTCTAACTGATTGGAAGCCACTTAGTGAAATTAAAGAAAAATATGGAGCCGAAGGAGAAGATGCTCTTGAATATTTTGATAAAATGAGACTTGTTGAAACCAAATGGACTACTCCTGAGGAAGGTATTGAAGGTAGACCGCAAAAAAAATATCGCTCTTATTACTCTGCTTTTAATATTAACATATCCTGTCCAGTTAACGAGATAAGTGAAATTTTTACGGTAGCGTCTTTAAGTAAAATTGAATTTGAAAAACTAGAAGATAAAATCTTTACCTTTGTTGGAGCGGATGGAAAATTCGGCAACATGGTTGCAGAAAACTTTAATCTTTCAAACCTTGCATTAAAAGGTTTAGTTAAAAGATCAAATAAATTTTGTTACAAAGGTCTCAAACTTAGTAGGAAAGACTAGTTTTAATAATAATTTAAATCAAATATTATTTTAAAGTCATCTATATACCTAATTTCAATATGGGTTACGAGATAATTATTCAGGCTCTTTGGCTTGTATTACCGGCTTACATTGCTAATGCAAGCGCGCTTTTGGTTGGTGGTGGTACACCAATAGATTTTGGTAAAAACTGGAAAGACGGGAGAAGGATTCTTGGTGATGGGAAAACTTGGCGAGGACTAATTACTGGTGCCTTTGTTGGAATGACTGGTGGTTTCGGTCTTTCTGTTGTTGCTAAATATGCTGCAATGAGTGATTTTGCTTTTTTAGGTATTAATGATTTTACTGGTTTTCCTTTTATGATTCCTATTATTGCATCTATATGTTTTGGTGCTCTTATTGGAGATATTGTTGAAAGTTTTTTTAAAAGAAGAATAGGTAAAAACAGAGGTGAGGATTGGATTCCTTATGATCAACTTGATTTTATATTGGGAGCATTGTTTTTTAGTTTCGCAATGGCAGGTGTTTTACAAATTATTGGTTTAACAAATAATAACTGGTTTTTTGATAGTTTTTCTATTTGGCATATATTGGTTTTAGTTTTTCTTACTCCTTTTTTTCATCTATTTGCAAATTTTGTGAATAAAAATGTAATTTCTAAACGCGTTATTAAATAAGTTTTATAAGTAAGATATTTTATTTTTTAAATTGGGGAGATTATATGGTACCTGATGAAAATGTGTCCATGAACAAAGAATTACGAAGATGGATATATGAATCTAAAGAAAATATAAAGAATTATAAAAGTAAAAAAGGCGGGCCGATTAAACCTTCAGGTAAATGTCAAATATGTGGTGCAAAGATAGCAGAAGTTGTTTGTTTAAAGTGTAATAGATCTGTGTGTAAATCTTGTTATTTTAAAATAATTGGTATTTGTAAGATGTGTATTCCTAAAGATATTGCAAAAAAATGGGATGGTTCAATTCCTGATTGGGAGAAAAAACTAGGAATAGAATGGGTTGAGTAAAATCATTTTTGTTTTTCTCTTTTTATTCTTTCTCCTTCTTGCCACAATGCCCACATCACTCGAGATGTTCTCCAAGATGAAGGATAAATGGGGACTCCAACTGCTTTTAAATCTAAAACAAGATCCTCGAATTCTTTTCCTCCTACCCACATTCCTAAAATAGGTTTTTTGTATTCATGATGTAGTTTTTGTTGATTTACCATCTTAAGTATAGCGCCTGTATATTCTCTGGGTCTTGCATATCCTGCATGAATTGATGCAACTATTATTCCATCCATGTTTGGATCCTGAAGTAAGGCTTGTGTTGCAGACCAATATCTGTAAAATCCTGCATCTCCTGCTAAGTCAACAGGATTGTTTGGTTTAACTGAAGGCGGAAGTATCTTTTCGATTTTTTTATAAGTATTTTCAGAAAGTTTTGGAATCACAAGACCATTTTCTTCAAGGGCATCACTTAGAAGTATTCCTACTCCACCACCATTTGTGATTATACCAATTCTATTCCCGCTTGCTGGTGGTTGAACTGCTAAGGCTTGTGCCATGTCAAAGAGTTCTACTAAATCACGGCATCTTATTCCACCTGCTTGTTTAATTGCAGAACTATAAATTGCATCACTACCTGCCATAGAACCTGTATGTGATGCTGTTGCCCTTGCACCAGATATACTTTTTCCAGCCTTTACAACTAAAACAGGTTTGTTGCAAGCCTTTATACTATTCATAAAGGCTCTTCCTTCTTTAATTGCTTCAATGTATAATCCAATTACTTTTGTTTCAGGATCTTTAGATAGATAATCAATCAAATCATCATCATCTATATCGATTTTGTTGCCCATTCCTATGATTTTTGATAATCCTACAAACTCGTTATTTGCTAGATATATCATGCCAACACCTAGTGCTCCACTTTGGCTTATAAGTGCAACATTTCCTTTCCTTGGTGTCCCGAAAACAAATGATGCATCAAGACTGTCTGAAGCATTTTTATAACCCATGGTGTTGGGACCAAGAATACGTATGCCTGTGCCTTTAACAATCTTTTTTATCTCCTCTTCATCTTCATAGTTTCCTATTTCACTGAAACCTGATGTGATAATTATTATGTATTTGACTTTCTTTTCAACACAGTCTTTAACAATCGTTGAAACGATAGGAGCTGGAACTGAAATTAGTACAAGATCAATTGGACCGGGAATATCTGTTAATTTCTTATAGCATTTCAAACCTAATATTTCATCTTCATCTAGATTAACTGGGTATAATTTACATTGATAATCAGAAATAAGTATATTTTTTAAGGCAGCATGTCCAATTTTTGTCGGATTTGCTGATGCACCAACAACTGCAATTGTTTTAGGTTTAAAAAATAGTTCAAGTTCTTGACTCATAATATATTTCCACCAAAAACATCAACAAGCTTTACGATGTTTTCAACAGAAGACATTATGTTTCATTACTTAAAAGTAGTGTAAAATATTTTTTTTGTAACTAAATATAATGTTTCATGATTTTAATAATTTCGGTACTATTTTTTGCCTTTCTATAATCTTCAAGCGGCTCTTTGTTAAACTCTAAAAATTGTGATCCCCAGTTATAGATTTTTAAAATCTCAAAAGCATGATCCATTTCTCCTAGAATATATAAAGATGCAGCAAAAGCTTCAAGAGTCGTAAGCTTAAAGGCTTTACCGTAATTAACTGGATTAACTGCAATAAGGTAAGGAAGTGCTCTTGGTGTGCATCTTTTATTTAAAAAATCAAAACTTGTTTCAGCATTTTCCCATGAGCAATCAACTGCTAACATGCCATGATTTTTTGCAATTATTAAATCTTCTTTTGAAATACTTTTTTTTGCAAATGGGTTTAATAAAATAGCTTTTTTTGGTGTTTTTTTTATATTTGTTATAATATCTGCAAAACCGAATCTATTTAGTTTTTTAGCAGTACACTTTTTTGGGTCATCCTCATTTGCATGATAAACTATGAGTTTTATTTTTTCCTTCATTTTTTACCAATTTTTATATCAAATACAAAATGACTTATACCTGGTGCATATGATTTAACTTTATCATATCTTAAAAGTTTAAATTTACATTTCTTTTTATTTGTTTCTTTATCAACAATTTTTAAAGGTTTTTCTGGTACAACCTCATCTGGATAAATATCATGATAGTGTATTGTTCCACTGTGATTTTTTAAGGAATTTATAGCAGTTGGTAGGAATTTATATGTTTCATGAATGTATCCCATTACAACTCTATCACCGATATTTTTTGGTGCTATTTTTCTGTTATCTCCCATTATCGGTTGTACAACTGAAGTAACATCATTTAAAACTATATTTTCACATAAAAAATCATAAGCAACTTTGTTTTTCTCACAAGCAATAATTTTTTTAGGTTTAGAGTAAAGAGCAATTGGCAAAGTAAAATAGCCTATTCCTGCAAAAAGATCAACAACCGTTTCTTTCTTATTTGAAATATTTGCCATACGGATTCTTTCTTTCATATTACCTGATGAAAACATAATTTTTTGCGGGTCCAACTTAAATCTAATTTCGTTTTCTATATGGATTGTTACAGTATTTTTTTGACCATATATTATTTCTACTTCAGGTTTTCTAAATTCCCCTTTTATTCCGCCAGTGTCATTTAACACGGTTTTACAGCTTAAAACCTTCGCATAATTTTTGCCAATTAATTCCTTATAATCATTTAACTCCGTTGGTAAAACAATAATTAAAACATCACCAACTTTTTCCCATTTAGAAGGGATTTTACTTAATAACTTTAAAGGGATTTTTTTTGAAAGTAATTGTTGTATTTCTTTAAACGGAGTTATAATCATCTTTACACTGATATGTGTTGTAAACTATAAACACCTAATAATAGTTTCAATAAGGTCCTAGCAATTCTTTTTATCGCAGTTTGTATTCCTAATTTAGGCATGAATCTTTTTCCATATAAACCACGTAAAAATCAAACAGCAATAATGCAAACAATAAAAAATGCATTAGAATCAAAAATAGATATTGTATTTGAATCTGGTACAGGTTCTGGAAAAACAATATGTGCTCTTTCATCAACTTTAGAATATGCTCTTGAAAACAATAAAAAAATTATATACGCAACACGTACAAATGCTCAGCAAAGACAAGTTATAATTGAGCTTCGAACAATCAGAAATAAAAACAAGGATACCAAAGACAAAATTTTTGGAGTAGGCATCCAAGGCAGAGCCAATATGTGTATTCTTGCAAGAGCTGACCCAGAACTTTCAAAAGGAACTTCTGAGGAACTTTCAAGATATTGCTCAAATGAAAAGAAAAAAGCAAGATCAAATAAAAAAAATGAAGGTTGTATTTACTACAAAAACTCTTTAGATAAAATAAAATTAGAAAAAATAATCCTATGGGTTAAAAAAGACCTTCCAACTGCTGAGGAATTCATCGACTACTGTGAAAAAAAACAAATCTGCCCATATGAAATTAATAAATTATTAATTCGTGAATCTACCATAGTTGTGTGTCCATATGTTTACGTTTTTGATTTGATGATTCGCAATATGCTTTTCGATAGTCTTTCTGTATCCGAAGAAGACATGATATTAGTAATTGATGAGGCGCATAATCTGCCTGATTACATTCGGGAGCTTTTTTCTGCAGAACTGTCCATGTTTATGTTAAATGGTTGTGTATTTGAAGCTGAAAAATATGGTGATCCACATATTATTGATAATAAATTTTCTCTATCTGAGTTTTGTAAAATTATTAGTGAAATTGTTAGAGATTTAAGAGATACATATGTATATGGGGTTTTAGAAAATGGTATAAGAAAAGAGCCTTTGAGAAAAGATGATGCTTTTATTCCTTCTCATGAATTTGAAGCTGAGGTTTTATCACGTTTAAAAATTACTTCTAAAACATTACATGATGTAATAGGAGATCTAATTGCTTATGGTGAAAAGATCCAGGAATATAAACAAAAAGATGGTAAACTACCTCGTTCTTATCTGCATAAACTCGGTTTATTACTGGATTTTTGGATAAACCTTGATATAGATCATTATGCAAAACTAGTTGTTGATTCACATGATGGTAAAAACCCACGTATTGAAGCTTATTGTCTTGATCCATCCATTGGAACTGAAATAATAAGAAACTTCCATTCTTCAGTTCATATGTCAGGTACTTTAGAACCATTGGAGGAGTATCGTGATTCAATAGGACTGCCTGATAATACAGAGCTAATTGCATATCCTTCACCCTTTCCAAAAGAAAATAGAAAGGTTTTGTATGTATCTGATGTCACAACAAAGTATGATGAAATTAGTAAAGATAAAGAAAATATAGAACAAATGAGAGCTTATGTAAGTAAGATTTGTAACACATTTCCAAAAAATACTATGGTTTTTTTCCCGAGTTTCAACATTATGTCCATGTTTCGAAATCTCGATCAATACAATACTATAAAACGATGTTTGTTTGTAGAAGAACGTGATATGTCACAGAATGCACTTATGGAATTAGTTTCTGATTTTAAAGAAAAGGGTAATGAAAACAAAGGTGGAGCTACTCTTTTTTCTGTTATAGGTGGTAGAATAAGTGAGGGTATGGATTTTCCCGCGGAGCAACTGGAGCTGGCTGTTATAGTTGGTATTCCTTATCCTAAACCTACTGCCAGGCAGCGAGGATTGCAAAGATATTATGATCTTAAGTTTGGTAAGGGTTGGGAATATACAGTGGAGGCACCAACAGCAAGAAAACTTTTACAATCAATTGGGAGACTTATTCGTAACGAAACTGATAGAGGAGTTGCGGTTATACTTGATAGGCGTGCTACGCGTTTTAAAAGGTATATTATAGATTTGGCGGAATCAAAAAACTTACTAAAAGATATAGATAATTTTATGAATTAATAACATGAAAATGAAGTTAATGTAATTTTTCTTTTTATATCGATTAACATTTGTTATCCAAGGATTTATAAAATAGTAAATATTAATAAGACGGTGGGTTGGAGGAAAAAATATGGTTAAACTTTCACTTGAATTATCTAAACTTGAAATAGAAATGTTCCTTCATTGTATAGAAATAGCAATTGATACAAAGTATGTTAATGGAAAAAATAAAGAAACCGCAAAAAAACTTGTAAAGCAATTAAGTAAATATCTATAAAATTTTAGACTTATTGTTTTGGTAAAAGATTTGGTATACCATCTTCAATTGAATATGTAGATTTACATTTTTTACAAGTTAAAGAACCACTGATAATATCATCTTTTTCCTCTTTTTTAATTAAAAGTATTAAATCTCCTTTACAAGTTGGGCAACAAATAATATCCATTATGTCCTTTTTCACAATATTCAACCTCTTAATCTTCACCTAGATACATTGGTCTTTTTTGACCAATATCTGAATCCCAAATAAAAGTCCAGTCATCCTCACTAATTTTTCTACCCTCCTCTATATTTTGAATGAAATTTTTAACTTGTGAATCCATAAGATCAGCAGCATGAACAACAGCTGCTTCAATAGTTTTTGGCAAACGAGGTGAACCAAACTCATATCTTCCATGATGACTAAGAATAATGTGACAAAGCTTATCCTCTAAATCCTTATTAAAATCCTTACCTTTCCCTCTTAATTCAGAGATTTTTTCCCTAACCCATCTATCACCTAAAACAATATGACCTATAAAATTACCCTCATCTGTTTTTTCAATAGCAGCTTTGGCTTCATATTCTTTTAACTTTCCAATATCATGAAGTATTGCACCAACAACAACCAAATCCTTGTTTATTCCGTTATACATCTCACAAATATTTTTACATAATCTTACAACACCAATAGTGTGTTCCAGATTACCTCCCACATAATTATGATGGTGGGTAATAGCCGATGGAGAATGAGAATAACTTTTTACGAATTTAGAATCGTTGAAAAACAGATCAAGTAGTTCTCTAAGTTGAATATTTTCAACACTTTTGATATCCTTTTTAATCAATTCATAAAACTCTTTTATTTTTTCCTCATCAAGTGAAGGAATAAAATCCCTAATATCATACTCATTTGGGCTACATCTTCTAAGTCCACCTATTGCCTCATTTATGGATATCTGCGGTTTTTCCTCATAAATCTCCACGTTTCCAAGTCTTATATGAACAACATCTCCGATTTTAAAACTATCATATAGTCGCTTAACCCTATCCTTATTCTCTCCACCCCAATATTTTACATTTATTTCACCAGTTTTATCCGTTACAACAAGTCCAAACCATGTTCCTTTCTTGTAAGCTCTTGGGGGATTTTTTAATTTAACAGCAAAAAGATCATTTACAACATCACCCTCTCTAAGACTTTCAATGAATTGCTCTTTTTTACGTTTACCAATATCAGTCTCAATCAATGTTTGGTCATCTTTTTTCTTACTATAATCGTAAAGATCCATCATTTTTACTACCTCAAGAAAATTTTGGTTTAAAATGCTATAAAATCATAGTTTATACGTTTTTCCTTCTTTAACTAATCTTGTTTGCGCACTTAGTGTTCTAAATAAACCAGGATGTATTGTATGAATAGGAAAAATTACTTTTGGTGCTACATTTTCGATCAATTCTTTTAAATCTGTACCATTAATATGTCCAGAACAATGAGATTGAACAAATTTCATGTTAAAATGTTCAATCCATGCCTTCATACGATCAAATGAGATTTCCATCTCTTCATTAAAAGGCTCTGATAATGAATGAATATATGTTCCTTTATATGGTTTTAAATCAACTAGATTATTGAAGTAATAAAAATTTAAAACAACCATGTAATTAAGCGCTTTTTTTACAATATCCTCAGCAGTAATAATATTAGGGTAATTCAGCCTCTTTTTAATATACGAATCAGCATAATCATCATCTATGTAAGTACCTGTTAATCTTTTTGGTTTAAGAAGAAGAATATTTTTATCTTTACTATCTGGTGATTTGATTTTTTTATCTTTATGATATTTCTCGAGAAAACAGGCGTGTTTGAAACTAATAACCAATTTTTTATTAAGCTCTTTTGCTATCTTATAAAATGTGGTAAACCTATCCACATCTTTAAAGTTAAAATCTACAATTGACAAGTTCTTGCTCATTGAAATTTCTTTTTTTGATTCTTTGTAAACCTTTTTTTCTGTTTCATTTGTTTTACATATATCTATTCTCGTTCCTTCAGTAATCATTGCAATAGGTTTAACATCTTTAGATGCGTTAATGAAATCCTCTGTCATTTTTGCATGTGTTCCATGCATACGTAAATCACCTGTATAAACAATCGCTCCTTCGGAGGTATGTATTATTATTCCATATGCTCCGGGGACACTATGATCAACGTCAATGGGTTCGATTTCTAAAGAATCAATTAAAAATTTATCACCTGTTCTAAAAGTCTTAAATTTTCTTTTTATAGGAGGGTTTTTGTAATCTTTTCTATAAAGCGGGCGTTTCTTAAAATTAAGTATTTCATTTTCTAAATCCCTCTGGCTTTGCTCTTCAACAGCTTCAAGAATACATTTACAAGTTTCACCACAGTATATTGGTATATCCTTGTGGAGAAATGAAACATAATTTGCATGATCAGCATGTGCATGAGACAAAACAACTCCTAGTACATCTGGTTGTTCTGGTTTTCTACCTATATGTTCTAGTAAATCCTCACGGTAAATTCCAGGTATATCTGGTAAAAGTTTCATAGCCAAAAAGTCTCCAATACCGTTTGCTGTTCTAGGTGTTAAGAACTCCTCAAAAAATTTTTGTCTTTTGCTAAAACTAGTTCCAAAATCTAAAAATATCTTTGTATCCTCATCTTCAAGTAGAATTTTATTTCCACCGATCTCCTTAATTCCACCATAGAACTGTAAACTTACCAATTATTTTCACCTAAATATTTTTTTTTATCTAAAAGAGAGTAAATAAACTTTATTGAATAAAAAATAAAAAAAAGAAATTAAAAAAATTAAATTCCCAATATCATTTTTATTAATGGAAAAGCATTTAGGAATTTTTCCAAGATTCTTTCTAATATATTTATATAGAATGCTTTATCTCTTGGTGTTTCTAGGGTAACAGGTATTATTTTAAAATCACTGGAATCATTTGCATTAATAACTTTTACATCACCTGTAAACTCTGTTTTTTTATCTGGTGGAGCAACAACTGTAACTTGCACTGTTCTATATCCATCTTCTGGAGTTAATGCATCTCCATGATCTGGATTGAACGTCCAATTTCCCCATTCAGGGTATTCTTCTATTTTCCAATATAGTTCAGAGGTTGGATCTCCAACATTTTGTACTTTGAAACTACCTGTGACAGTTGAACCAGCTTTTACACTACTCCATTGAAGAGTACCAATGCAACCAAGATCTGGGAAATATTGTGGTTCTGCTATTGTTTTAAACGACCATATAGGTCCTTCTGCTATTGCTCCAAATATATCCCTTGCAACTATTTTCCAGTAATATGTTGTATTATATTCTAATTGACTGGGTTTATATGTTTTTCCTGTTTGATTATAAGAAACAAGTATTGTTGGATTTGGGTTTTCAGCCTCGAAATATACATCATAATAAACTTTGTCTCCATCTGGATCTCCGCAATTCCAGCTTAAGGTTGGATTTATTGGTTTATTAGTTGATCCATTTGCAGGATTTGGATTGCTTGGTGTATTTGGAGGACTATTTCCCCTGGTAGTAAAATGCCATATTGGACCTTCTACAGTTAAATTGTATTCATCGTGAACAACAATCTGCCAATAATAGGTAGATTCCATATCAAGAGTTCCAGGATTATAAGATGTTCCTGTTTGATCATCTGAAACTAAAACATCTGGTGTGGGATCATCTTTTTCAAAATATACATCAAAGTAAAGGTCATCAAACCAATCTGGATCTGTACCTTGCCAAGTTAAAGTTGGATCTAATTTTACATTTGTTGATCCATCAGATGGATTTGGGCTGCTTGGCGCATTAGGTGCTCTGTTACTTCCAACTCTGTAACCTGCGGTTTCATCAACATAACCTCCAGATGATGCAAAAACTGAGGCAATAATGAATGAATTATCTTGAGTAATACTTGTAAATGGATTTCCATATCCATCATTATGCTGTGCACCATCCCAGGTCACTGTATTTGACCAAGTTCCACCTGAAGGAGCAGAAATGCTTTGGTCAAATGCATAATCTAAAAATGGGAATGTGTAAAGATTACCCCCTGTATCGTACCATCCCATAGATGATGCAATTTCTGTAACATAACAACGTAAATACCCATTATATGTACTATCTTGATTATTAGTGATAGTAACTGTAATAGACATTTGAGTACCACCCATCCAAGTAACACTAATACTTAAATCTATATCTGCAACGGTTCTTGATGCACAAGTATTAATACTTGCATTATAAGCAGCCATTGCCTGAGGAATACTACTTGCACCGGCATTTTCTAAATAGCCACCATCCCAAAAAACTGTTGGATAACCAGCAAGACCGAGTTGATTTATTGCTCTATTATAAGAATGAGTATTTACATCACAAACTAATGATACATAGTAAAAATCATACCAGTCGTTTTTATAGATCTCTTTTAAAGCTCCATGAGCATATTTACAATAACCGCACCAAGTTGCAGTACCGTATTCACCTAAAACAGTATGGGTAGCAAAATCATTTGATCTACTTTTTTCTGCAGAGCTAGGTATAATAAAAAGTCCCGAAGCACAAGTTAACATTAGCCCCAATATTATTATTGATAAGATTTTTTTCATTCTATACTCTCCTTTAACTTAAAATTAACAATTGTTACTCTTATACATACTATTTCTAATATTTATACATTATGAAAAAGAGATTTTAGGAAAATATTATGTAAAATTATTGCTTTTTATTAATTGTTTCTTGGGCAAGGGCTCTTGCGCGTTGTCCAACTACAAAAAGTTTTGCAATGAACGTTATTTCACTTGCTTCTTCTTTACTTGATACCTGCCCTACAATCTGCATTATTATCAAATGATGTGTTTGTTTTCTTACTTATAAAGAATTGTTGTACAAATGTTGTCAAATATTTTTCAAAATTTTAAAATTTTATTTCATCGAAACTAATAAAACCTAGGTATCCATTAAAGAACTGCAAGGTGTCAGCGAAATGACTAAAATAAATATTCGTGACATACTTGCAAAGTATGATAAAAAGAAACTTACAATAGCTACAGTTTGTTCCCATTCAAGCCTACAGATTTTTAATGGAGCAAAAAAAGAAGGTTTTAGAACACTAGGTATATGTGTTGGTAAGAAAAAAAAACTATATGATGCGTTTCCGCTTGGCAAACCAGATGAGTTTTTTATTGTTAATAACTACAAAGATCTCTTAAATTATACAGATGAATTACAGGTAAAAAATGTAATAATTATTCCTCATGGCTCTTTTGTTGAGTATCTAGGCCCAAATAAGTTTATGAATCTTGAACTTCCAACTTTTGGTAATAGAGCAGTTTTGGATTGGGAGTCTGATCGCAAAAAAGAGCGTATATGGTTAGAAAGCGCAGGTTTGACAATGCCTAAGGATATTAAAAACCCAAAGAGTATTGATAAACCTGTTATTGTAAAATATCATGGTGCAAAAGGTGGCAAAGGTTTCTTTGTTGCAAAAACATATGATGAGTTTCAAAAAAGAATTGAGAAAAATAAACAATATACAATCCAAGAGTTTGTCATGGGAACACGTTACTATATTCATTATTTCTATTCACCTATTCAAAATAATGCTTATAAACTTAGTAAAGGAAGTCTTCAGTTATTATCTATGGATAGAAGAGATGAAACAACAATAGATGAGGTTCAGAGACTAGGCTCCATAGCTGAGTTGGAAGAGCTAGGTATTCATCCAACATTTGTTGTCACAGGGAACATACCTATCGTTATGAGAGAATCTCTTCTTCCTAAGGTTTTTGAAATGGGTGAAGTAGTTGTTGAGAAATCCTTAGAACTTTTTGGTGGAATCATTGGTTCTTTTTGTTTAGAAACTGTTGTAACTGAGGATTTAGAGTTCAAAGTGTTTGAGATATCTGCCAGGATTGTTGCTGGTACAAACCCTTATGTTTCTGGTTCACCATATTCAGAATTAATTCAATCTGGTTTGTCGACAGGTAGACGAATCGCCCAAGAAATCAAATATGCAAATAAAAAGAATTTACTTTATGAAATCTTAAGTTAAATGAGGATAAACATGCTTACAATTATTCTTGCAGAATCTGAACTGGAATTGATACCAAGCCAGATTACGTCTCATCCAGCTGTAACTTCTTATGCAAAACAAAGAAATAAAAAACCTAAGGGTCTTATATTAGACTCTAGTTTTCATCATAGCGCAATGAAAGAATTGCCTGAAGGAGCTAGAAGAGGTCGTCCTGATATTGTTCATATTTTTTTATTAAACTCTTTGGAATCGATTTTAAATAAAAAAGGGAAACTGAAAATTATAATTCATACTAGAAATAATGAAGCAATTTTTATTGATTCGAAAACAAGACTTATGAGAAGTTATCATAGATTTATTGGTTTATTTGAGCAATTATTTGAGAAAAAGAAAATTGTAACTGAAGAAAAAACACTTATTGAATTAAGAGAAAATATTTCTTTGGAAAAAATTATTGAAAGTGAAAATCATGATTTTATTATTACTTTTTCAGAAAATGGTAAAATTGTAGAATTACATAATTATTTAACCAATTTGAAAAATAAAAAAATCAAGAATATTTTATGTATAATAGGTGGTTTTCCTCATGGAGATTTTCATTCTGATATTTCAAAATATTCAGATGATGTTATTTCAATTTTTGAGGAAAAACTTAATGCATGGTCTGTTACTAATGAATTATTAACAGATTTTAATAACATTTTTTAATTTATGTTCCCAATATTTATATAGTTATGATTAATTAACATCTGTTAACAATTATTTTTGGGAGGTAAAAAATGATGGAAAAAAAATATATTTTGAAGCTTTTAATCATTGCCTCGGTATGTATAGTATTTACATTTCCAACAACAATAAGCACATCAAATAAAACTTATAATATAAAAAATGAAAATATTGTACCCTTAGTAGATCCACCAAGTCAATTTGATTTACGGAATGTAAATGGAACTAATTATGTTTCAGGAATAAGAGATCAAGATGGATACGGAACTTGCTGGACACATGGAGTTATGGCTGCAATGGAAGGTAACCTACTTATGACAGGTAACTGGGCAGCAGCTGGTGAAACGGGTGAACCTGATTTATCTGAGGCTCATCTTGATTGGTGGAATGGTTTTAATACATATAATAACGATGATGATCCAGGTGGAACCGGAATAGATCCTCATTGGGGAGGAGATTATATGGTTTCTTCAGCCTATATTATAAGAGGTGAAGGAGCGATTCGTGAAGTTGATGCACCTTACTATGAGATAGCAACCCCTTGTGCAAGAAATGATCCTGATTACCATCATTATTATGCAAATGATATTGAATGGTATGTAGCTGGGGAAGATCTTAGTAACATTAATACAATAAAATATAGATTAATGGAGAAAGGAGTTATAGGTACAGCGTTTTTCTATAGTGGTTCATACATGCATAATTTCGGGAGTTATTACGCTCATTATCAACCTCCCAGTTCATCTGATATGCCAAATCACGCTGTTGCAATATGTGGCTGGGATGATAATAAAATAACAACTGCGCCTCAACCTGGTGCTTGGTTATGTAAAAACAGTTGGGGGGATTGGGGCCCAGAGCATGGTTTTTTCTGGATATCCTATTATGACAAATGGTGTGGTCAACATCCAGAGATGGGTGCTGTTTCATTTCAAGATGTAGAATATGAACCATTCGAAACTTTCTATTATCATGATTTTCATGGATGGAGGGATACTCTCTCAGATATTTCTGAAGCTTTTAATGCATTTACAGCAACTGGAGATGGAGCCGTTACAGCTGTTTCATTTTTTACTGCTGTTGATGATGTCGATTATTTATTAAAAATCTACGATAGATTTGAAAGTGGCCAGTTACTTGATGAACTATCCTCAAAATCTGGAAATATTCAATACCATGGGTACCATACAATTGATTTGGATATTCCTGTAAGTCTTTCAAGTGGTGATAATTTCTATATTTATGTTCAATTAAGCTCAGGTGGTCAACCGATAGATAGAACATCAGAAGTTCCAGTTCTTCTTGGGTCATCTTCTAGGGTAATTGTAAAATCAGATGCAAATCCAGGTGAGAGTTACTATAAATCTGGCTCAACTTGGGAGGATCTTTATGATTACTCTTTTACCGATCCAAGCTGGGATGAATCAGCAAATTTCTGTATAAAGGCAATATCAGGAGAATACACTCCATTAATTCCTGATTTAAACTGTGACGGTGAATTAAAATGGACTGGAGTTAAACCCGAAAATGAAGTAGTTGGTAATTTTACTGTTGAAAATATTGGAGACGAATTTTCATTACTTGACTGGGAAATATCTGAATATCCTGATTGGGGAGTCTGGACTTTTAACCCCCTGAGTGGTAACAATCTTAAACCCGAAGATGGATCAATTACTGTTGAGGTAAGTGTTGTAGCACCATCTGAGAAAAACAAAGAGTTCACTGGAGAAGTAAAAATCGTTAATAAAGAAAATACCAGTGACTTTGAGACAATATCTGTTTCTCTCATAACACCAAGAAATAAAATATTTTATATTAATTCATTTGAAAAAATAATACAGAGATTTCCAATCATTAAAATATTAATCTCTCTTTATTTCTCTTAAAAATATAGGGTAGTTATAAAATAATTTAAGAAAATCTATTATTTACACAATGTAATGATTATTGCATTTTGAGCCCATAACCGGTTTTCCGCTTCATCAAAAATCACACTCTGTGGACCATGTGCAACCTCTTTTGTTACTTCATATCCATAATATGCAGGTAGGCAGTGGAGGAATATCGCATCTGGATTAGCTAAATCCATTAACTTTTTATCAATTGTAAAACCTTGAAAATCTTTGATTCTTTTTTCTTTTTCCATTTCATCCCCCATAGAAATCCAAGTATCAGTTGCTACAATATCAAAACCTTTGGTTGAATTCTCAATTTTATCAGTAATTTCAACTTTTATACCAAATTTTTTTGCCTCTTTAACATAATATTCGTCAGGCCAGTAATGTTTTGGAGCAACAATTTTTATGTTAACTCCTGCAATTCCACAACCCAGTAGATAAGAGTGTGCCATGTTGTTGTTACCATCCCCAATATAAACAAAGTTCAATCCTTTTAATTTAGCTTTATGCTCTTTTATTGTCATTAAATCAGTAATAACCTGACAAGGATGCTCCTTATTATCAAGACCGTTAATTACAGGTACACTAGCATTTTTTGCAAATTCCACCATAGCCTCGCTACTTGTTGCCCGATACATAATAATATCACAGTATCTAGAAAGAACAAGTGCTGTGTCTTCTATTGTTTCCCCCCTACCTAATTGAATATCATTTTTGCTTAAAAAAATTGCATGACCACCAAGTTTTGTCATTCCAACTTCAAAAGAAACTCTTGTGCGAGTGCTTGATTTTTCAAAAATCATACCAAGAGTTTTTCCTTTTAATAATTCAATAGATATTCCACTTTTTCCTCTTCTTTTTAAATCAATTCCTAGAGTAATTATCTTTTCTAGATCATCTTTAACATCAAGCATTGAAATTAGATCGCGTTTCATCGAAATGTTGGAATGCTTTTTCGTTCTTTAAAGATATCGACTAAGTAATTTTAAAAATAAATTGAAATGCAAAAGTAATACAATATTCTATATATTTATATGTAAAAAGACTAAATCCTAACAAGTATATTTTTTCTTTTAATAATAAGTAAAAATGCAGATATAAAACTCAAAATACCAAGTATAGCAAATGGTGTCCAAATTCCCCAAAGATCAGATGTTACTCCACTTAAAAATAATATAATAGTTCCCCCAGCAAGCTGTACCGTGAAAATGTAACCAAACATTTTTCCCTCAATGTTTTCATCTGTTACTTCAGAGATAAATGAAAACAACGCTGGATAAGACAAAAATGTGGCAACACCGAGAAAAACAATAACAATAAGTAGTATTAAGGCATCGGTAAATATAGAAAGAAATACGCCCATTAATCCAATAGCAATATAGGAGATAATAATCACTTTTTTTCTCCCAAATTTATTTGTTATTCTTCCGTAAAACATACAAACAATTACACCAATTCCAACCCAAACTGAGATCATAACTCCAATTAGAGATAATGAAAGATCAGTCCTCTCAGCAAGTAACAAAGGAAGGTAGTTGATGATGATACTCCAAGCTAAACCACTAATTATATATCCAGGTAGAAATAAAGTAGTTTTTTTTATTGCATTCCAATCATCTTTAAGAGATACTTGAAAAGGTTTCTTTTTAATTTTCTCTTTTGTATTTTGATTGTTTTCATCAATAAAACTATGAGTTAGATAAATAAAAGTAAACAAACAAAAAATACTGATGATCGTCCAAACATAAAAGGGATATGTCCAGTTTTTAAATTCAACAATAAAAGGCGTTGTTAAAATTGCAATAAAAGCCCCGAAATCACCAAAGGCACTCTGAATGCCCATTGCCCAATCCAATCTATCCTTTTTAAAAACTTTTGATATCCATGCAATCCCAATTGGATGGAAAAAACTAGCTGCAAAACGATGTAGAAATACAAACAAAACTAATGTAAAAAATCCTTGAGCAAGAGGGATCAAAAGAAAAGTAACACCTAATAAAAACGTCCCGAGTAACAGAAACGTTCGCCTGTTTTTCTTATCTGATGCTCGCCCAATCAAAAGTTGTGCAATAAGGGTGATTAATAATCCTCCACCTGTGATAATCCCAACTTCAGTATAAGAAAGATTAAACAAATTTTTAAAAATTGGAAACAAAATAGGAATTATAACAACCGATGCATCATTAAACGCATGTGAAAGAGCAACAGCAGAAAGAATCTTTTTTTTATCATCCATACAAAGTGTTTCCAGAGGAGGGTTAAAACAAATGTTATTTATAAAATAATTGTTAATTTAATTTTATTTGGATATTTAATTTCCCGGAATATATTTTTAAACACATTATGGTTTATACGCAAATGTAACAATGGGTGTGGATATAGGAGGGTTATTTAAAACCGAAGAGATTTCATTTCAAAATCTCCATGATAAAATTATTGCTATAGACGGGTATAATGTTCTTCATCAATTTCTTTCTATTATAAGACAGCGAGATGGAACACCTTTAAAGGATTCTGAAGGGCGTATAACGTCACATCTATCTGGTTTGTTGTATCGTACAGCAAATATGGTAGAAGCACGTATTCGACCTGTTTATGTTTTTGATGGAGTTCCTCATCCATTAAAGATGAAAACTCTAGAACAAAGAAGAGTAAGAAAAGAACAAGCTGAAAAAGAATGGAAAGAAGCACAAGCGCGTGGAGATTTAGAAACCGCTCGAATTAAAGCACAGCAAACCTCTAGGGTTACTGATGAAATTATACAACAAAGTAAAGAATTACTAGATGCATTAGGCATTCCATTTGTTGATGCACCTTCTGAGGGTGAGGCTCAGGCTAGTTACATGGTTAAAAAAGGCGATGCTTATGCCGTTGGTTCCCAGGATTTTGATTGTTTACTTTTTGGCTCTCCTATTTTAATAAGAAATTTAACCTCATCAGGCAAAAGAAAACTTCCTGGAAAAAATGCTTATGTATCAGTTAGTCCTGAACTTATAAGACTTAAAATTAACCTTGAACAAATGTCTATACATCAAAACCAACTTGTTGACATGGCTATTCTAGTAGGTACTGATTTTAATAAAGGAATAAAAGGCATAGGTCCTAAAAAAAGCCTTGAACTTATAAAAAAAACAGGTAAAATAGAAAATGCTCTAGAAACTATAGATAGCCCAGATATACCAGATTCTGAAGAAATAAAAGAAATAAGAAAAATATTTTTAGAACCAAATGTAACAGATACATATTCTTTATATTGGTCTGAAACAGATAAAGAAAAAGTTTTAACTATATTATGTGACAGGCATCAATTTACAAGAGACCGAATTGAACCTGTCCTTGAAAAATTTTCAAGTCTTAAAAATACTATGAAACAAAAAACTTTATTTTGAATTAATTACTGCTTTACAAATAGGACAAATCAATAGATAATTCTTTTCCGCTCCAGTAAATCTTTGCCCATAAAAATTTTGTTTTAATTTATTTTCTTCAAAAACAGGTTTTATTTTTTGATGGCAACTGGGACATTTAATTATTTTTTCGTGTTCTTTAATCATTTTTTTACTATCGCCTTTATTTTCGGATTACTTTAAATTTGTCAATCCCAAGAATAAGAGCTAGTTTTTCACCAGATTCCCAATTCACCCATATAAGATCTTGGTCTTTTTCTATTTTGTAAATAGTTCCTTTTGATCCTTTTTTCAAATTAGTCCAGGTATCATCAGTTTCAATTAACTCAATTTTATCCCCAATTTTAATATCATTAATTGTCAAGATTTTCAACTCCATGCCGAATCAGAATGAAATTAATAATATAAATAAACTTATGTTTTCTCCAAAAAAATTTAAATTTTTTATTTCGAATAATAAAGTAAAAAAATATTCTAAATTCTAGCTATTACAACAGATAAGAATAAATTAATAGAAATATTTATATATTAATGTGATTATAATCACTATAACATGAAAATAAAAACAAAAATTAAAATACACGAAATGTTTAGACCTTTGATAATTAAGGGAGGCAATAAAAATGAAAATTAGTGCATTAAGTTTAATTGCAATGCTGATAATATCAAATGCAATAGTATTGTTTGTAACACCTGTATTTGCTGATGAAAATCAACCACAATGGCCAATCTCTTGGGTATTAGCAGATTCAGATCCTAATGAAAATGGAGTTAGTGATAATTTTAGAGATGTCAACTATTCATATTATTATGCAGATAACAATTACCTATATTTTAGACTGGAATGCTTTGGTTATCCTAATTTTACTACAGAACCTGAATCTAGATACAAATGGTTTATAGATATAGATGATCCACATAATATGTCATGGAGTGGAGGCAAAGTCTATGAGGCAGAATTTTTACTTTTTATCGAAGATTCACCTAAACCAGGTGGCGATGGTATCGGTGATATTTATTTACTTAATGATATTAATGGTGATGGTTTTGCAGGTAATGATTGGTCTAATTATTTAAACAATCCAGGACCTATTTTAAATACTAGTATAGCTGGTTATATGATAATAGATAATTATATAGATATATATGTACGTCAAGAAAATATTGGTAATCCTATATACCCCTATTTTACATGGGCAACTGATCAAGAAGATCCGAATCTAGATTCAACCTCAGAAAATGACAGATCTGATAGTTATTGGAATGAGGATCTTTCAAAAGCGGATATTAGCATTGAGAAATCTGATAGTATTGATCCTGTTTCTTCTGGTGGATCTTTTTCATATACTCTTAATGTCGTAAATCATGGACCCAATGCTGCTTTGAATGTGAATGTTACTGATGTTATGCCTGATGAGGTTTATTTTGTTAGTTCTAATCTCCCTTATGGATTTATTGGTTCTACTTATTGGTGGAATTTTGCTTCTTTAAGTAAAGGTGAATCAAGAGTTATCATAATTGAGGTAGATGTTGATGACGGTTACACAGGAATAATTTCTAATAACGCATCCGCATATAGTGATACACGTGAACCTTCACCTTTTAACAACGAGGATACTGAACAAACAACTGTTATTTACTTGGCTGATCTCAGTATTTCTAAATCTGCTAATGTTGAGACTGCATACCCCGGACAATATCTAATATATACTCTAAATGTCTCAAATAATGGGCCAAATGTAGCTTCAAATGTAATTGTGTATGATACTCTTTCGAATAAGGTTACTTTTAATAATTCAGATCCTATTCCAGATGGCAATATTATTTCGACCTATTGGTGGGATATCGGTTCTCTTAATGTAGGTCAATCAAAACAGATAATAATTAACGTAAATATAAATGAGGAAGTAACTGGTACAATTATAAATAATGCTAATGTAACCAGTAATACCTATGATCCATCAACTGAAGATAATAATGATGTTGCACTTGTAAGTATTGGTAGTGTTGCTGATCTTAGTATCACAAAGACTGCTAATACTAATTTTGTTTATGTTGGAGATTATATCATATATACAATCAATGTAACAAACAACGGACCTGATACAGCTGAAAATGTAGTTGTATACGATGATCTTCCTAATGAGGTTTCTTTCGTTAGTTCAAATCCTAACTTCAGTGGTATTTCGGATTCAACTTACTGGTGGAATATTGGTTCTCTAAATGTAGATGAAACAAAACAGATTACAATTAATGTAATCGTCAATTTTGTTCCAGCGGGAATAATCAACAATATCGCCTATGTTACTAGCGATACACATGATCCAACACCTGATGATACTGAAGATAGCGAACAGATAACTATGGGAAATAGTGCTGATCTTAGTTTAATAAAAACAGCTGATCCAGATGTTGTGAGTCCTGGAGGTTATCTTAAATATACAATAGTTGTAACAAATAACGGACCCGATGCGGCTGAAAATGTTAGTGTATTAGATACTCTTTCAGATAAGGTTACTTTTATTAGTTCAGATCCTACTCCAGATGGCAATAGTGGTTCAAGCTATTGGTGGAACTATAGTTCTCTTGGTGCAAGTCAATCTAAAATAATCATAATCAATGTAACAGTCAATAAAAATGCATCAGGAACAATTATCAACATTGCTAATGTAACAAGCGATACTCATGACCCAAATCCTGGGGATGAAAGTAATGAGGATGACGAACAGACTGAAATTGAAAAACCTCCTAGTAGTGGAGGTGGAGGTGGCGGTGCTGGAGGAGGTGGAGCAACTGACCTTTCACCAACAGCTGATCCAAATGGTCCTTACTATGCTTTTGTAGGTGAAGAAATAGAATTTAATGGAACCGGTAGTTATGATAACGATGAGGGCGGAGGATCAATTGTAAGGTATGATTGGAAATTCTTTGATGAAGACGATTGGCATTTCGATATAGGTGCAACACCAAAATATACCTATTATGAACTTGAAATTTATAATGTAACTTTACGTGTTTTAGATGACGAAGGAAGTAGTTCCGTTAGTACAACTACGGCAACTATATATCAAGCAAATCTCCCACCAACAAATCTAAACATAATAGGAGAAGTCAAAGGGCATCAAAACATAAGCTATTCTTACAATATGTCAGCTTTTGATCCTGATGGAGGAAATATTACCTATACTGTTAATTGGGGAGACGAAGGCGGCGATATTATCAGTAATCCTATTCCAAATGGAATAATATATACAGTTAATCACATATGGACTGCACCAGGACAATACACAATAACTGTTTATGCTGAAGATGAACAAGACGCACAATCAGATGAAAAAAACCTCAATGTTTTAATAGATATACTCTATGTAAAAGATATTGGTTATTTAATTGATTATGACAGTGATGGAACCTATGACAAATTCTACAGCAATAAAACTAAAAAAGAGACTATAACGGAAAAACTAGATGATGGAAGATACCTAATAAACGACGACGACGATGATAAATGGGAGTGGATTTATGACCCAGATACAGACACTCTTGAAATCTATTATTACGGAGAAGAAACAGATTTGACTCTTTGGTATTTACTACTTATTTTAATACTAATATGCCTTATAACAATACTTCTTTTACTATACAAGAAAAAGAAGAAAAAAGAAATACCATCGGAAACTACTACTAGTACCACACCTTAAAACAAAATAAATATAGGTAGCAGGATTCGAACCTACGTGATTGGTTTGGGAAGCAATCCTGTAAATCTACCTTTCTTACTTTTAAATTCAGATGTCATTAAATATTTTATACTCCTTATAATCAATAGTATTTTTAATAAATGATTAGTTAATATATCATTTAAATATAATTACACAAAGCATAAATAATATCATAAACTTTAAAATTAATAGAGAATTTTATATCTTCTCTATAAAACAACAAATTTGAATTGGGTATAAGAAAATTATGTTTGTGACAGATAAATTGATTTATCTCCAGATGGACAAAACTGCTTGTACGCATATTGCTTCTTTACTATCTAAACATATAGGGGGACAACAAATCGGTTTAAATTATGAGAAACATAATTGGCTTGATAATTATGAAACAAAAAAATATATCTGCGGATCAATTAGAAGTCCTTGGGAATGGTATGTTTCAACATGGGCCTTTGGGTGTCAAGGTGAAGGAACTATACATAATAGAGTTATCATTCCTGATCTCCAAAAATTTTTAGAATTTTTTAAACATAAATTACTCTCTGATTATAGCCCATATTCTTTTAATAATATTCAATTAGAAGACACATGGTTACATTTTAAAAATGAAATAAAAAAACCTGTGATATTATGGAGAGATACGTATAAGGATTATAAAAAACCAGAAAAATTTAGAAAATGGTTAAAACTTATATATGACCATGAAAGAAAAAGGGATTTTAATGAGGGATATTCAGAAAGCTCCGTAAGCAAATTTGCAGGTCTTATGACATATTTATACTGTAATTTTTTCATAAAAGATTTCTTTCAAACCAAGAACTTTAGAGGTATAGAAACTTTTGAAGAACTAAAAGAACTCGATAAAAAAAACAATATTTTAGATTTTACTATAAAGGTTGAATCACTTGAAAATAATTTTATTCAAATGCTTGAAAAATTTGGATATAAAATCGATGAAAAAACCAAAAATCAAATACTAAACAGTGGTAAAACCAATACATCTGTACATCTTAAACCATCCTATTACTATGATGAAGAAACAATCAAACTAGTTGCTGAAAAAGAAAAACTTATTATTGAAAAATACAACTATAGCCCACCTATCATATAATCAAAAAAGTATTATGCGGGTAGCGGGATTCGAACCCGCGTGATTGGCTTGGGAAGCCAATATCATAACCACTAGATCATACCCGCAAATTTTTTTACAGAAAAATAGTAATTTACATTATTAATTCTTTTGTTAAAAAATATAAATTATCTACCACCAGCTCCTCCTCCACCAAAACCACCACCACCGCCAAAGCCACCACCATGACCTCCACCTCCTGATGAATGAGTTGTAACTGCGAGAGCTAAATTTACTCCATGAAAAGAAGTATACATTACTGGTACCATATCAGCTTCATATATAGATATTTTTAATTGTTTCATAGCTTCAGCAACTTTTTTCCCAACTCCAAGCGAAGTTCCATATACAAGCCAGTCTTTCCACATTGCAAAATCCTGAAGTTCATATTTTTTTAATTGAGCCATATCAGAAAGAAACTTTCGAAAAGCATCCCATTCTAATTTTTCTTTATAATATTCTTCTTTCCATCTTCCTAACAGCGTTGGTCTTGCAGCAGTGACAATAAATGCTTGAATTGAAAAAATAAAAGAAAAAACAAATACTGAGTAAATATTAGGATATGCCTTTCCCCAGTTTACAAGCATTATTAGCATTAATAAACTAAGAATTAAACCGGCAATCCCAATCATAAAAGGAATTTTTCTACCACTGATAATAAATTGATATGAAATAGAATCATCATGTTTTTTAGTTAATCCCTTCATATCTTCAGAAATAAATCGAATTTTAGAATAGTCGTAATCTCTATGCAAAATTTTATTTTCGAATTCTTTTGCATTAAATATGTTGTTTGTACTCCACCTCTTTAAAAAAGAAAGAACTTTAGATTCATATTCATCTAATTTTTCATCTGGTTTATCAATATTAATAATTAATTCACTATTTTCATTTTTTAATGTAATAATTTTCCTATTGTGAAGATCTAGAAGAGTTGCATAAAAAGCATTTTCATCAATTGTTATTTCTGTTTTATGGAAAACCAGATTCACTAACCAAGGTTTTCTCTTCTTTGGAATAAAATTCAGATACTCTGGTACAACATAGTCTTTTTCTCTACCTTTTAAATAATATAAAAAAATAATTATTACACTAAAACCAAAAATTAAAATTAATAGAATATTGTTAAATCCTGAAATTACTGTAAATGCTATGCTGTAATTGTTATTATCTGAAATTGTTTTATTATAAATATCGTTTACATATTCATTAAAACCATATGTTATATTTTTTGATAATATCTCAAATTCAATTAAACTATCACTAGGGCTTTCTCCTGTAATTAAATATTGTGAATTTGTTTTGGTTGTATCCATTGGTGGATGTGAAAAAATTTTTACTATATCATTTGAAGGATCATTAATAATAATTTTAAGATTATTATATGGTATATGTTGACGGGCTAATTTAATGTTCATATGATAATATTGGTTATCATATTGGATTGGCGGAGATAATTGATAACTTATTTTTAATTCATATTTACCTTTGTTGTAATAATCTGGGTTATAACAACCGATTTCATTATTGTATGCTTTAGATTTAATAATCAATTCAGCATTATTTGTTAAGCTGTTTGGTGAATACACATTTCCTCTGGAATCTTTCACATAGGGCGTATAAGGGCTTTCAACATCTATCACATTCAGATGTGGTGATCCAATGGTTTCTTCATATGTTATTGTATCATCCCAATATCTAAAGAGCATAGTGTATTTTCCATCGGTCTTAACTTCATATATTATTGTTTCTTTTAGTGTTCCATCTTGTGAAAGTTCAACAGTATAATTTTCTACTACTATATCACTTGAGTATTGTAAAAAATAAAGTATACTATAACCTAATATAGCAACTATTGTAACTATTAAAATTAAAATGAATATTTTTCCTTTCTCTCTCATTAATTCCACGCGGTTTCAGGTCTTTTATTTACCTCTTCTTCAAACTCAAGGTATTCAATTTTTTCAAAGGAACATATTTTAGCAACCAGATTAGACGGAATACTACTAACTCTGGTGTTGTAATCCTGAATTATGTTATTATAAGTATATCGTTGTCTAGCAATTTCATCTTCTACTTCAGTAATAGCATTCATTAAATCCTTAACATTTTCAGATGCTTTTAAATTAGGATAACTTTCAACAACCGCAATAAGATTATTTAAAATTCTTTTTGATTCGTTATTTATTTTATTTACATCCTGTGGCGTCTTAATTCCTCCAATTGAACTTCTCAGCTTTGTTATATTTTCCATAACCTTTCGCTCAAATTTTGCATAACTTTTAACAATTTCTACGAGTTGAGAAATCATATCAAGTCTTTTTTTCAAAGCAACTTTAATCTGACTTAAACCTGCGTCAGCTCCATTTTTTAACCTTTGAAATTTGTTATAAATTAATATAAAAATCAATATTATACAGATTAGTAAAACTCCTATTAACCCAAGCACAATTTGTAACATAAATAATTGTAGCTTTTTAAAAATATTTAAGATTAACTAATTTTTTCAACTGTTAAATATTTTGTAACATTCAAGGCGATTTCACCAGTAACTTCTACGTCATTCCAATCAAAATATTTTAGCACGTCACCTTCTATATGATTCAAACCATCTCTATGATGTAGCATCCAACCTGTGTCTTTTAAAAAACAAACTGTTTTACAAAATGGTCTAAAAATTGAAAACATTTGGTCGTTACTAGGTGCTCCAGGAGGTATCCATAATGGCTCTATATCTGCTGTGTTATTTACCCTTGTTACATAATCTGTTTTTTTGACTATGTTCCATATTTCTTTTAAAAAAAGTATCTTGTTACAGATAATATCAAGAGTCAATCTTCTGCCATCTTGTTTAAAGCCGATTTGGTTTAGATCTATAACATAAATTATGTTTTCATCCTTATGTGCAGCTTCATAATATCTTACTCCTCTTAAACCATTTTCTTCTCCACAAAAACCTATGAATTTTATGTTATAATTTGGAGTGATATTGTTATCTATGAAATATTTCGCAATGCCTAAAACCATAGCCATTCCTATTGCAGCATCCGCAGTACCTTGGCACCACCATGAGTCATAAAGACAATCAACAATAACAGTTTTTGTTGAGTCAGTCCCATTTAGTTGTCCTATTACATTATAACTTATTATTGAATAATTTTGTGTTTGATTAAGATGAAAATCAACAGTAACATTATCAATATTGTTTAATATTTCTTCGCCAACTGTTTTATTTACATATATTACTGGTATACTTGATTTTGTTGACCCCATGTTATATGCATCTTCATTAAAATCATATTTTATTATTCCTTTTAAACCTGGTATTGTATAGTACCATTTGGCCCTTTGATAATCATTAATTATTCTACGACCAAATAATAAAGGTCTTCTAATAGGATTAATAAATATACTAAAAAATTTTTTAAGAGGTGGCCATAAATCTGGATTGAATGAAGTTTCTTGTTCAATAAAAACAAAATCTTTTTTATTTTTCGAAAATATTTTCCAAAAAGTTAAAGGAATTACTATTTTTGGCTTTTTTATTACTCTTAATCCTTCATAAGAAAAATTATAATTTAATTGATTGGGATTTTCCTTTGGACCTTTAGATATTGTACTAATAAAAAAATCTTCTACAGATTTATTATTTACTTTCAATCCAAAATCTATAATCTCAATATCATAAGTTAGTTCTGCAAGATTTGGACGTAATGTATTTTTTATATTTTTTATTTGTTCCAATGTAGTATATAATCCTAGCTTTGTCATATTTTCAAAAAGAATTTGGGCAGCCTTATGCTCTCCTTTAGTTCCAAACCATCTTCCTCTGGCTAGTTCTCCATTTGATTCATTATATTCTGTAAAAATAATGTTACTTAGATTTTCTGTTAAACTATAAATATATGGGATATCTAAAATGCTGTCATTATTTCTATTATTTTGTTGTCCAATATGAATTAAATTTCTTAATTTATTGTCGCTTCCGCTAATTGTTGGTAAAAAACTTGTTCCAATAAATAAGACTATTATAAATAAAGATAAAATTTTATTGAAAACTCTTTTTTTCTGAAGGTTTGAAAATCCTGAAATCACCATTATTCTAATTTTCATCTTTTTATCAACACCTATATTGATTATTATCTTTTAAACTTATATATTATATGTAATAATAATCAAAAAAATAATAATAAATGTTATTTATAAGCATTTTTTGCTATCATTATAAAAAAGAAAATTTAGTTGTAATTTTATTAAGAAAAAATTTTATTAAAATAAAAAAAGATTGATTGATTTAATTAGACATTTTCTAGTATTTTCAATAAGTATTTATAGAATTTTTCAACTGTGCTTACATGTAGTTGTTCCTCTGGTGAATGCGGGTATTTAAGAGTTGGACCAATGCTTATCATATCCATACCAGGGAATTTTTCACCGATAATTCCACATTCAAGCCCTGCATGTATAGCTTCCACCTTTGGTTCCTTTCCGTACATATCTTGGAATAATTTTTTTGATAGCTTCAATATTTTTGAGTCAAGATTTGGTTTCCATCCTGGATACGGTGTTTCTTCAATAACTTTTGCACCCGAAAGATCAGAAACTGCATGAATGCGATCTCTTAGATTTTGAAGAGCCGATTTAATGGAACTTCTTGTACTGAACGTTATTAAAGCATTATTTTCATTGAATGATACTTTTGCTAAATTTGTAGATGTTTCAACTAAATCTGGTATATCATAACTCAGTTTATCTACACCATGTGGAAGTCCATGTAATAAGTTTAATATTTTACTTTGTGAATCTTTTGTTAAAACTGTTTTGAATTTCTCGCTTTTTTCTACTTCCATTTTGAAATTAGGATCAATTGGTTTGATTTCTTCAAAAATATCTTTTTCTTCTGTTTTTAGAGTATTAATAAACTTATCTTTGTTGATTTTATTTATTGATATTTTTGCTATTGCTTCACGTGGTATAGCATTATGTTTATCTCCACCAGCCAGCTCAGTTATGTAGAAATCATGATCATCTGAAGCTTTCCACAGCATTCTCGCAAGTATTTTTACAGCATTTCCTCTCTGTTCATGTATATCAACACCAGAGTGTCCTCCTCGAAGACCAGATACTTTAATTACAATACTTTCTAGGTTTCCATCAATTGATTGTGTTTTTATTGGTAACTCAATTTTTGAATCACCACCACCTGCACAACCAACAGTAATTACACCAAAATCTTCACTATCAAGATTAAGTAATATTCTACCAGAAAGCATATTTGATTGTAAAGCAAAGGCACCTGTTAAACCAGTTTCTTCATCAACTGTGTATAATGCTTCTATTGGACCATGCTTAAGTGTTTTATCCTCTAGTATTGCTAGACTTATTGCAAGTCCTATACCATTATCTGCCCCAAGAGTTGTTCCATCAGCTGTGAGTACATCGCCTTTTAGTTTTAGTTGTATCGGGTCTTTTGCAAAATCAAATTTTACTGTGCTATTTTTTTCACAAACCATATCCATATGACCCTGTAAAATAACAGTTGGTTTATCTTCCATACCTTTACTGGCAGGTTTTGATATAACGACATTACCTGATTTATCTGTTTTAAATTTTAAATTATTTTTTTTTGCAAAATTAATTATATATTCTCTTATTTTTTCCTCATGTTTTGAGCATCGAGGTATTTTTCTTATTTCATCAAAATGCTTCCAAACTGATTTTGGTTCTAAATTATCAATAGCTGACATATATTTTCCTCCCTATAAGGTAAGACATGTAATACTATAATCTAATTAAACATTTGCTATAGTTTTTAGAAATGTTTAATATAATCTTTATTTATTATCTTTGAAAATCTGAGGCGATTTATTTATGGATTGGGGAATGAAAAATAGATTATCTAGAATAATTAAACCAAAAGATGGACATACTGTTATGCTTGCTGTTGACCATGGTTATTTTATGGGTCCAACATCTGGGCTTGAAGATCTTGGAAAGAAAGTAAATCCTCTTCTACCTTATGCTGATACATTGATGCTTACAAGGGGGGCACTTAGAAATTATATTGATCCAACTACAGATATACCAATTGTTTTACGAGTTTCTGGTGGAACAAGTATAATTGGAAAAGAACTGCTTCATGAAGGAACAGTTGTTTCTATTGAAGATGCTATTCGCTTGAATGTTTCAGGTGTTGCTTATTCAATTTTAGTTGGTGCTGAATTTGAACGTGATACAATTCTTGGAATGACCCAATATATAGATGAGGCAGAAAGATATGGTATTCCTGTTGTTGCTGTTACTGCTGTTGGAAAAGACATGGTTAGAGATGCGCGATATATGAGTCTTGCATCCCGTATGGCTGCTGAACTTGGTGCACATATAGTAAAAACTTACTATGTAAAAGACTTTGAACAAGTTGTTGAAACTTGTCCTGTTCCTGTTGTTATTGCTGGTGGTAAAAAGCAACCGGAGAAAGAAGCTCTTGAAATGGCTTATAGCGCGATACATGCTGGTGCAATAGGTGTTGATATGGGACGTAATATATTTCAAAGTACAGATCCAGTTGGTATGATAAAAGCTGTAAATGCTATAGTTCACAATAAATATAAACCAAAAGAAGCCTACGATTTGTTTAAATCACACAAAAAATAAATTTTCTACCATGTGAGGTCAAGTAAATTCGGTAACAATATATAATTTTTTTAAGTGCCTCTTTTATTTAATCATCAAGTAAAAGAAAATTCATTTATGACATAATGTGTTTTATAAATTAAAGTATTGTTTGCACACAATCGCCAAGAATATTATCCTTTTTAAATATAATTATATAATAATAAATATACTAATAGAAAAATATATATATTATGAATTATAACATAATAATATATGTTTAAAATTAAAATGGCACAAGATGATCATATTAATATGAATATTATAACCTTAGATGTTTTATCAAAGGCGATAGCTAATAGAACTGGAATAGATATAGATGAAGCACGTAAAAATGCTGGTTTTGTGTTGGATATATTTGGATATAATGATCGAGTTATTGATAATATATTAGATTATGAGGATAGACAATTGTTTTATATTTTAGAGGAAGAGGGGATGCTTACCACTGATCACGAGGACACAATTCTATATGATGGTAGGGAGTGGCGTACACATTATTGGATACTTAAGAAAAACACTATTTTAAAATACGCAAAAGATAAAAACAGTAGTTTGAGGAATCTTATTTCTGATAAACCTGTTTGGGATATATCTGGTTTAGGCATTTACGATTCACTTACAGATGACGCTTGGACTACTAGGAAAAGACGTTGTCTTTGATTAAACCGAATAAAATCATGCCCGCATATAGAAAATTTAATAGAAATATTAATATAATATAAATATAATATATTTTTGGGAAGCTTGGAGGTAATTAGAGGAAGAAAGCCATGGTAGGCTAATCGGCCTTTCCATGGCTACTTATACTTATCTTTAGGTAACATAAAATTGAATTGATTCTTTTTCCACTTTTATATAAAATTTTTAATTACTATGATCAAATGGAAAACGTATTTTTGCGTCCAATATACCTTAAAAAGACAAAACATTTATATATTATCAAAATAAATATATAATATATATTATATAAAATCTTATTTAAATAGTTCTAATGAAGGAGGTTATATAAATGGAAGAAAAAGGAAGCCCATCTATCAAAAAAGCAATTGATGATTTATTAGAAACAAGCATTATCAAAGAAATCTCAAAGAGAAATAACAAGGATTTCGCTCAAAAACTTGCTATATGGTTAGTTAGATATATCCTTATAATATCTTCTATGAATGAATCATTAAAAATTGATCTAGAGGAAGTTTTATTAAATTTGCATGGAAAAAATTTTAAGAAAATTTTAGAAATCACAGAAGAAACATTTAATAAAATAAAGAAGGATACTGAGAGCTACAATAGATATATATGGTGAAATAAGGAATATTTTTATTGTTTTTTATTCTTGCATTTTTAGAACTACTATTCATGGTGAGGAAGAATGTTACTACCTTGATATTACTAGAGGGAAAATTATATTAAATAAATAAGTATTTACATAATAATAAAATTAAAATGTTGAATTATTAACATTTAGATTAATAATATGGATGGGATATTATTGTACTCTTGGAAAGTGTCTTTCATTTGGTTTTTCAGAATTATTGTTGTAAAACTAAATAGAATTTCGATGAAAGAGGGTATCGATCTTTTACATTTTGACATAATTACAAGATATCCTTAAATATTGGCAAATAAAGAGTATAAAGTAGAAGGATGAGTGAGGATATTGTTGAAAAGAAATAATTCAAAAAATATCAGGGCAAAATTAGCAGTAACAGAGATAGTCGGAACTGTACTATTACTTACTATTTCAATAGCGCTTTTTTCTGTTGTGTACATAGCTTTTTTTTCTATCCAACCGAATTCTCCTTCACCATCTTCTAATATAGCTGCTTCTGTGGAAAAAAATAAAATCATATTCGAACATCGCAGTGGAGAACCTTTATCTTTAGATACAAGAATACTGCTTAATATCGGCGGTAACACTTTTCAAGTAAAAGTTGGAGAAATTTTAGAAGACGATAACGGTGACGGCCTTTGGAGTATTGGTGAAAGACTAGTTTATAGTGGAGCTGACTTAGAATCTTTACTAACTGAAGCAACGGTTGTAGATGTGAAAAGTAATAGTGTTATAATGCAAGGAGTTCTCAAAGAGGGAGCAACAATTGAAAATCCATATGTAATTACTAAACCAGCTGTAGTTATTGGCGGTCATTCAACACAACTAAGTATGAATTATAATTTTAAAAATTACAGTGGTTATTTAAGATTCCTATACAAAGAATCAGATGGTGATTGGATTATAGCTTGTGAGTCTCCTATTACGACAGGTTGGGGTATTTATGATTGTACGATAAATGTATTACTTCCAAACACACTTTACTATTATAAAGCTCAACTTGAATACGACTCTAAAATTATTGAAGGTATAAGTTTACCAATTTTAACTCTTGGAACAATAGTTGGTGAATGGCATCTTAATGCAGGTAGTGGAATAATAGCAATTGATTCATCTGGACATAACAATGATGGTACACTTTATAATAAACCCCAATGGACAACAAATCCAATAAATGGAAGTTATGCTTTAAGTTTTGACGGAATTGATGATTATGTACTAGTTAATGATAATATTAGTTTAGATTTAGTAAATAATATTAGTATCGAGGCATGGGTAAAGCCCCTTGATCATATTGATGGATTTTTTGGAAATATTGCAAATTCACCTATTGATATTTCAGATTTTGGAATATTAGATTGTTTAGAAAATGATTTTATTAAAATTAATAATAACATCCATGCTATTGTTTGCAGAGGAACTAATAACCATGGATTTTTACTAACAGTAGAAATTACTAACGATGGACAAATTAATAATAAAATTATTGATAAATTAGAATTTGAAACAACTTTATGCTATGATCCTAATATAATTAAAATAAATGATTCTAATAAATATATTATAGCATATACAGGACCTTCAAATGATGGTTTTTTGGTAACGGTTGAAATAGCAAATGACGGTTTAATAACTGATAGTATTATTGATGTTCTAGAGTTTGATACAGATACATGTGGTGATCCTAATATTATTCATATCACAAATCTTGTCTATGCTGTTGTTTATACTGGTACTAATAATGATGGTTATCTAAAAACAATCGAGATAGCAAACGACGGACAAATTAATAATATTATTAATGCCTCAATTTTTGATATGACTGCGACTCAAGGCTATGCTGCAGAAGAATTCGAAATAATTCATTTAGATGGAAATAACTATGCAATTTGTTATAGAAATAAAGATAGTGATGGTGAATTAAGAACGGTCAGAATAGAAAATGATGGAACAATTAATAATAACTATCATAATTATCCTGAGGGATATTACATTAATTCTTTCTTGTTCGATAGAGATGATGGTTGGACCTCAAATATAATTCATATTTATGAAAATGTATTTGCTATTGCTTATGGTGGTTTTCAATCTCCTTCAACAGATGGTTGGTTAAAAACTATCAAGATATCATATGATGGAAATAATTTTGAGGTTGTTGATAACTTAGAATTTGATATAAATTTTGGTATAGAGCCAAATATTATTCATATTAATGGGAATATTTATGCTATTGTTTATAGAGCTACTGATAATGATGGTTTTTTGAACACTGTTGAAATATCAACTGATGGGCAAATTAAGGATAGTGTTATTGATTTTCTTGAGTTTGATATATTTGATTGTTATCAACCTAGAATTATTGATGTTAGTGTAAATTTTTATGCTATTGTTTATACCAGTACAAACAATGATGGATATTTAATAACAGTTAATATATTAGACGATGGTTCTATAAATAAAAATATAATTGATGATTTAGAAATTGGAATCTTTGATTACCGTGAACCAATTATCATACATATTTCAGATAATATATATGCTATGGTTTATAGAGGACTATATGATGATGGTTATATTAGAACATTAGAAATAACTAATAATGGACAGATTAACGATAATCCCATTGATATTTTCGAGTTTGAAAAACAATATTGTTCAGAGCCTAATATTATCCATGTTGATGGTTCTGTTTACGCTATTGTGTATTCTGGTCCTAATTCTCATGGATTTTTAGTAACAGTTGAAATAGCTAATAATGGTTTGATAACTGATAGTATTGTTGATGTTTTAGAGTTTGATTTATCTTATGGTGAAGAACCTGAGATTATTCATATAAGTGGTTCTGTTTATGCTATTGTGTATTCTGGTCCTGATTACGATGGATTTTTAGTAACAGTTGAAATAGCTAATAATGGTTTGATAACTGATAGTATTGTTGATGTTTTAGAGTTTGATCTATCTTATGGCTGTGATACAAATATAATTTTAATTTATAATAACATTTTTGCCATTGCTTATAGAGGGGTTAGTAATTATGGATATTTGAAAACTGTTGAAATATTAAGCAATGGTCAAATCAATAAAACTGTTATTGATTCTTTAATTTTTGATAGTGTAAGAGGAGAAGACCCTGAAATAATGCATGTTTTTAATGATATTTATGCTGTAGTAAGTTCGCGTACAACTAATGGTGGCTATTTATCAACAGTTAAAATTGATATTAATGGATTAATTATTGATAGTGTTATTGACACATTAAGATTTGATAATATCAATAATCCATCAAGTGATACTGATTGTTTCGAACCAGATATAATTCATATTAATGATCAAATAGTAGCCATTGCTTACAGAGGCCAATATGATGGATATTTAAAAACTCTTAGAATAGGGGAAAACGGTGATATAACTAATCAAAATGATGACACGTTAATATTTGATATTGATGGTTATGAGCCAAATATAGTCCATGTCAGCAATGACATTTATGCTATTACTTGTAGAAGGAGTAATCTTGATGGATATGTAATTACAGTTAGTATAAAAGAAACACAAAAAGTTGGGAGAGTAATAGCAAAAGAAGGTGCCTATAAAATTTATGCAAATAGTACGACTGTTTTTGCATATATAAATAATAATGAATTAAAAGCACCCATTTCCCCAGGTTTTAATTACATTGTTTTAACATATAATAAAAATGCAGGAGCCAATAATACAAAACTATATGTTAATGCAACAGAAATTATCAATAGTACATTATCTGTAGATATAAACACCAATAATAATAATTTATATTTTGGAGGTTTTAATTGTATTATTGATGAGATTTTTATTCATGAAGTAGAAATCACTAAAGCTGAAATTACACAGCGTTATAATGATTACATTACATAATAAATAGGTGAAAAAATGAAAAAAAATATTAGAACGATTAAAAAACTTCGAGATTCTAATGAAGGTGTAGTAGGAATAGTTGTAGCTGTATTAATTATAGGATTATTTGTAACTATTATCACAACGATTCAAACAATTTATGTACCTATTTGGATGGAACAAAAAGAAGCAGAACACATGGAGGATGTTGCAAACCAATTTTCTATGTTAAAATATGCGATTGATACCCAATTAATAACTGAAAAACCTATTCCGATATCTACATCAATAAAACTTGGAAGCAAAGAAATGCCATTTTTTCTATCAAGTAGATCATTTGGAAATTTAGATATTTTAGAAGACCAATTTATTTTATCAGTTAATAGCGGTGCCGGCACTTCAACTTATTCATTTGGAACAATAAAATATTCTTCAAGAAATTCATACTTCCTTGATCAATCCTTCATTTATGAAGGTGGTGCTGTAATAATGGATCAATACAAAGGAAATATAATGGCAATTTCCCCTTCTTTTTCTGTTGAGCTAGATCCTTATACTTATGAAATAAATATGTCATTTAATATTGCAAACATTTCAAGAGTTAAAGAAAAGATATCAGTTAGTGGATATGGGACTTATCCGATAAGAACAGAATTTTCAAACTCTTTCCCGCCAGTTACAATAAACGGGGTAAATTACATAAGTGTTAATACTAAATATCCAAATGCATGGGAAATTTTTTTCAACCATACTCTTACTGAATCAGAAGATCTTGAATATGGAACTCATTTTTCTATAAGCGGAAATAGCAACGGTTTGAAAATAGATTTTTTCTCAGGTAGTGTTTGGGATAAACCAAATTTAATCATAAAAATATTTGATATAAGCACTCAAGTAGGTCCAGGTTGGATATAATGGTTAGAAAATAGAAAAATATTGTTGTGATATGCTATGAAAATCAAAAAAAACAATTATGCAATTTCAGAAATGCTTGGATCAGTTTTATTACTATTAATAGCTGTGACATCTTTTATGGTAATACACGCTAATATTTTATTTAATCCATTTCCTGATGATCAGACATTTGTAACCATCGTTGGTGAAATAAAAGGAAAAAACATTACGCTTTTACATAAAGGAGGCGAATCATTATCTTTGCAAACAAAAGCCATATTTGAAATAGGTGAGAATACGTTTAATATAATAATTGGGGAAAACGAATATTTAGACAGTGAGTTTAAAGTAGATGGTTTATGGAATATTGGTGAAAGTCTAATTTTTAAACAAGGATCTGATCTTAATAATTTAAAGGTTAAAGTTACTATTGTTGATGTGGAAACTAATTCCGTTGTAATGAGTGAGATACTTTAATGAAAACCTAGGATAAGATACCTCCTTTTCAAGCAAGATTTTCTTTTTCCTAAGATTTTGTAATTTATAATGTTGAAAAAAATTATAATTCATAAAATACATATGTAATGGTATCATATATTCTAAAAATTTAAATACTAGTTTTATTTCTACTGCCCAGGGGCTTATAATATGTGGCTTCAAATAAGATTATATTTATTGGTGGCTTTGCTCTTTTCGATTCTATATGGACTTATAGTAGGTGTAGCGTATCTACTTGGTTACTCAGGTTTTACTTTTTATATTATGGTATTTGGTTTAGCTTTTGCCATGATTTTTATCCAGTTTTTAATAGGACCAAAGATTGTTGAGTGGTCGATGCGGGTACGTTACATTAATGAAAACGAGTACCCAAATATTCACAAGATGGTAGAAGAACTTTCTGAAAAAGCTGGCTTACCTAAAAAGCCAAAAGTCGGTATTGCTGAAATAAAAATCCCTAATGCTTTTGCATTTGGAAGAACAAAAAAAGATGCACGGGTTTGTGTGACAAGAGGAATACTTGATATTTTAAGTGAAGATGAATTAAAGGCAGTGCTTGGTCATGAAATATCACATATAAAACATAGAGATGTTGCAGTAATTACTATGCTTAGTGTCATTCCAATGATCTGTTACATGTTATATATAACACTATTTTGGGGCGGTAGAAGAAGTAGAGACAGTGGAGGTGCAATGGCCATTGGATTACTAGCCTTAGCTATTTATTTCATAACAAGTATTTTAGTATTATATGGTTCACGAATTAGGGAATACTATGCTGATGCAGGTAGTGTAGAATTAGGCTGTAAATCAAATGATTTAGCCACAGCTCTTTACAAATTCACCCTTGTAAGTGCTAAAACACCTAAAAAAATGCTTAAACAAGCAGAAGGGATGAAAGCCTTCTTACTTAACGATCCATCAAATGCAATGAACGAAGTAAGAGAGTTAAAGGATATAGATCTTGATATGAGTGGAACAATTGATGCAGATGAACTAAGAATTCTTACTACTAAAAAAATAAAACTCACTGGTGCAGATAGATTACTAGAAGTATTCAGCTCTCATCCTAATATGAAAAAAAGAATAAAACATCTAGCAACACTATCAAATTAAAAAAAATAAAAAAAACTTTTTTTTTCACGATAACTTTAAATAAGAAATGACATTAACAACTTCCAAATTAACAGAAGGAGGAAATTATGGATCCGATATGGTTAATATTGATATTTATAGTAATAATTGTAGTATTCTTCCTACTTATTTATTGGGGTTTCTACAATAGAATAATTAGATACGAAAACCGAATTGATAATTCATGGGCTCAAATTGATGTACAATTGAAACGAAGAGCTGATTTAATACCAAATCTTATGGAAACTGTTAAAGGTTACATGAAGCATGAGCGGGAAACTCTTGAGAATGTGACTAAGGCACGCTCTGCTTTAATGAGTGCTAAAACACCACAGGACAGTATAAATGCTGATAATATGCTTACAGGTGCTTTAAAAACTCTATTTGCAGTTGCAGAAAGTTATCCTGATCTTAAAGCTAATCAGAATTTTTTAAACCTTCAGGATGAATTAACACACACTGAGGATAAAATAGCATATTCAAGACAACACTTTAATGACTCGGTTTTAGCATTTAATAACATAATAGAGACATTCCCTGGTAATATTTTTGCAAGATGGATGGGTAAAAAAGAAAGACTGATGTTACAGATACCTGAAGCCTCTAGAGAAGTACCAAAGGTAGCATTTTAAAGAAAATCTAGTTATCTGGAACCATGGTAAAACAAATGCTTATAGAAGACCATATACGAAAAAACAAGAGAGATACACTTTTTATCTGTATCTTCATGCTTCTTCTTTTATTTAGTGTCATATTTGCAGTAGGTTGGATATTAGGTGCTCCTCCAATTTTTTCAACCGCTATAGGTTTACCTATTGCAATAGCCTACATCTTAATTACATATTCTTTTTCTGTTCAAAGTGTTTTATCTGCAGCTGGTGCTAGGCCAGCAAATCCACAAAACCGGGATGAAAAAATCCTAATATACAAAGTGGAGGAAATGGCGATTGCTGCAGGTTTACCAACTCCTTCAGTTTATGTACAGGACTCAAGAGATATCAATGCATTTGCAACAGGAAAAAAACCAGAGGAGGCAGTTATTTGTGCAACAACGGGGGCAATTCAACAATTAAATAAAGAAGAACTTGAGGGCGTAATAGGTCATGAGATGAGCCATATTAGAAATCGCGACATACTTGTTATGACAGTAACAGTGGGAGTAGTTGGAGCTATTGCGCTTCTTGCTGAGATTGCTTTACGCTTACTTTTCTGGGGAGGTGCTGGTGGAAGGGGAGATAAAAAAGGTGGTGGTAATATAATTGCCGTTATTGCACTTATTTTATTCATAATTTTAGCTCCAATTTTCTCAAGACTTACCTATCTAGCAATATCACGAAGACGGGAATATCTAGCTGATGCAGATGGGGCATATCTAACAAGAAACCCTGAGGGACTTGCTCGTGCCTTAGAAAAAATTAAAGAAGATCTTCCTGACGATCCTAAAGGATCAAAAACAGTTGCTCCATTGTATATCGCAAATCCATTTAAAAGAGCTTTACGTGATTCTATATGGTCAACACATCCACCACTTGATGAGAGAATAAAACGTTTAAGAACAATGTAAATATTTTTTATAAATTTCTTAACTAGTTATTGTAATTTTTTGCTCTTTTTTAACATCAAACATCATTGGAACATCTAGTTGAGATTTTACAAACCATTCAATGGGATAAATTCTTTGCCCACTCATAGTAGATAACACATCAACAACAACTCCTAAATTTCCAGAAAGATTTTTACGTGCATCTATTGATAATATGTTACTTGGAATAGTTATTTCAAAAGGATATTCTCCTGTTAGATATTCTCCTTCAGAGCCAAGTGGTATTTTAAAATCGTAAACGGTCACAGTTTTAATATGAGTTTTTCCATCATGTCCCCTGTGTTTTTCTTTTCTTTCTCCAAACAATCCTATTTCAAGTTTTCTAGCATTAGTTGGTTTTTTTAAATTTAGTTTAACTACACCTTTGATTTTTTCCCCAGGTTTATAATCATATCTTTCTAGCGTTAATGTTATTTTATCTGGACTAAAAAATCCCATTTTGGTTACTCCTAACTATTTTTAATTACACTTTTTACAAAATCATCTATATTTTGCTCACCATCTATAATTTTCCCTCTTCTAAATTGTAATGGTAGGAAAATATCAAATGTTGTTATTCCTGCATTTTCTAAATTATTCCTCATTATCTCCTTGAACTTTTCTCTTTTATCAATAGGAGTCATTCCAGTACCAAAAACAGCCATTTTTTTACCCTTGATTTTTATAGCTTTTTTTATAAATAATGTAATAAAAGGTGAAGGTTTCCCTGCCCATGTTGGAGAACCAGCAACTATCATATCGTATTTTCCCATATCAAAGTCTGTGTTTTTTATTGGTAATTCCAGTTGATTCGATGCTGCCTTACCAGCTGCAAAAAAACCAGGTCTTTTTACATGTTCAATTTCGATAAGATCTACTTCAGCATTTTTTTCCTTAAATTTTTCTTCCAAAGTTTTTGCAACTTGTCTTGTGTTGCCTGTTCTTGAATAATATACAATACCGATTTTCATATTTAACCTCAAAAAACAGAATCATAAAATCTATTAAATAATTAATCATAGACGGGTATGTATGAATAAAGAAAAAATGAAAGTTGCAATGTATTACAATAACAACGATGTAAGAATTGAAGAAATGCAAATACCCAAAATCAATGACGAAGAAATACTCGTAAAAGTCCAAGCATGTGGTATCTGTGGTAGCGATGTTATGGAATGGTACAGGATAAAAAAGGCACCTTTAGTACTCGGTCATGAAATGGCAGGAGATATTGTAAAGGTTGGAAAAAATGTTAAAAAATTCAAAGTTGGAGATAGAATATTTGTCTCGCACCATGTTCCATGTAATAATTGTAGTTTTTGTCAAAATGATCAACAAACTCTCTGTCATACTCTTCATTCAACTAATTTTTATCCAGGGGGTTTTGCACAATATCTAAAGGCTCCTAAGATAAACATAGAATCAGGTGTATTTATTCTACCAAAAGAAATTTCCTATGAGGAAGGAGCATTTATAGAACCACTTGCTTGTGTTGTTCGTGGTATGAAAATTGCAAAAATAAAATCCGGTAAAAGTGTTTTAGTAATTGGAAGCGGTATAGCTGGTCTATTAAACATAAAATATGTTAAAGCAATGGGTGCAAGTAAAATTTTTGCAACAGATATAGATGAATATCGTTTAAAAACAGCAAAAAAAATGGG
>Ga0153916_10000083_pt1 | contig 53138 bp, 39 predicted proteins | sample Opewatmetagenome_FD_109642 | JGI IMG/M metagenome (GOLD analysis project Ga0153916, IMG submission 109642) | Freshwater wetland microbial communities from Ohio, USA - Open water 3 Core 3 Depth 4 metaG | ecosystem: Environmental > Aquatic > Freshwater > Wetlands | place: USA: Ohio, Lake Erie...
CGTGCGGCCAACAAAAAGCCGTTCGTAGCAGCATTGCCTCCTAAAACCACTACTGCCCAGGCAGGGATCAAAGTAACGAAACCAAAACCGAACACCGTAATTACAAACAGGGTTGTGATTAAAATTCGCACCTCGGGATTGGAAATCACATACTTCAATCCATCCCGGACATCACTCATCGTATTACCTTTGCTCACGATAGGGACGAATGGTTTTAGCCTCATCAAAAGTAAAGCAACGATCACAGCAATAAATGAGATGCCATTGATGGTGAAGCACCAGCCCGGTCCTACCCAGGCATAGATTAAACCACCAATGGCTGGCCCCAAAACCAGGGCAGAGTTGAACATCGTCGAATTTAAGGCGATGGCGTTGGTCATATCCTCCCGCTCGACCATTTCCAGCACGAAAGCCTGGCGGGCAGGAGCATCGAAGGCATTGCTTATTCCAAGCAAGAAAGTCAGGATGAGGATATGCCACCATTGAATAGTATTGGTAAAGGCTAAGACCGCCAATACGAATGCCAGGATCAGCATGGAAATCTGGGTGATGACCAAGAGAGTTCGCCTGGGCACCCGGTCTGCAATTGCACCCGCGTATAAGGTGAAGAACCAGGAAGGAAGACCATTCGCAAAGCTGGCATAACCCAGATAAGCTGGAGATTTGGTTAATTGATAGATTAAATAGCCTTGCGCAGTGGTTTGCGTCCAGGTGCCCACCAGGGAGACCAGCTGACCAATAAACCACAGGCGATAATTTGGATATTTTAGCGAGACAAAAGTATCCCGCAAGCTGAATTGGCTCAATGTGCCTGCATCACGCAAAAGAACTATTCCTCATCGTCAGAAATAGCCAACCATTGGGTGATAGGTGGCAGGTTAAGCAACATCAACGCGGTAATGATCACTGCTGATGAGAGGCACCAGATACAGACGGCATGTATGACAAACAGCTCAAGGTAAGTCAGGTAGATGGAGAAAAGCGTTCCAAAGAGAGCCATTCCATACATGACCGGGCCGGCAACTTTTGAGAGAGAATCTGTACGGAAGCGCCGCCATAACCAGGTGACCAGGATGGCAAGGTAACCCAATGCACCTACCAATCCAATCGGCAATACACCGAATAGCTTGGCGTACGGACTGCTTTGGACTGCGTTACAGTCACCGACTGGACCACACAAGGCGCGTGTATGGGTGACTTCCACATAGGTAAGATAAATGGAAGCCCCCAGACCTATGATGGAAAGTATTGGAATGATAATATCCAACCAACCCTTGAATTCGCCCAGAGGTTTTCCTTGAAATGCACGCAGGATCATCACTATGGCAAAGATCAAGGCGATAGCCATAATGATCATTATTCCCCAAGCCAGAGCCATGCCAGTCGTATTTGTTACGGCGGTCGTCTGTGAGACAAGGTTCAAGTAGAGGGCAGATGAAGTGTATACGACTCCTTGGGGGAGCAGCTCACCCAATAAAGGTATATTGGGGTATTCTGAACCGCCAGTGGTCAGATATTTCTCAACCAAGCCAGACAGCCTAGTATTGATTTCGTCTACGCCAATCAACACCGTTTGATCGACGAGTAAAAACGGTACTTTTATCTGTTCCTTGGTGAACCCAAGAGATGCACCCAAAGCGTACAGGTTATCGACATCTTTTGAGGTTGCAAGCTCAATTAGCAGGATGTTCAATTGAGATTTATATTTATCCTGTAGGGTTGGCAGTGTAGTGGTCAATACCTGAGAGCAATATGGGCATCCATTCGACCAGAACAGGACAGCGTTTACCACAGGTTGTTCACTATGGATGGATGCAGCTTTTACGCTGATTGGTGTACCAACCAATAGTAGCAGGATGACGAGGATGATTAACGATTTTCGCATTTTATTTCCCGGTTCTGCAAATATTACCCCTCGGGCAAGTAAATCTCGTTACCGAGGGGCACTTTATTAAAATTATAATGCTTTTATCCACCGGCTGAATAAAAATAAATTAATCTTTGCTATTCATCAATTACGGCTTGCCAGGATTCACCACTATCCTAACCGACAACGGATCACCAAAACGCTCTCCCTGCGGATCATAAGCCTGCCAGGTACTTTGGTATGTGCCTGGATCAGAGGGAGCGGTGAACAGGATCCCGATGTTGGCTCTGGTTCCACTGCGAGCCGGGTAAAGTGCCTGTTCATGCGGGACATTTAATTCAGAGCCTGATACAAATTTAAGACGATAGCGGTCATCCCAATTACAGTTCCCGCTATTCTGAACCGACCAACGTTTATCTATACTATCTCCTGGGGCAACAACCGTCCGAGCCGGGATAGTAATATCTTTCAGGTACGTCAGGTTGTCCGTACAAGACAGTACGGCGATGGGCAGGAATGTTTCGAATGGCAGAGACATAAAGGTCGACCTCACTCCTGCCTGGGGCATTGTGGTGGTATTGAAAGCGATGGCTGGCGGTCGGTAAGGAGTAGGGCTTGCGCTGCAACCGTTCAATCCCAGGAAAAGCAGGACCAAGCCTATGATTATTATCCCACCTGTAGATAAACCACGATACGCAATACCGTAAATGTATTGCGTATCAATAGTATCGCATGGTTTACGAACTCTTAACTGTTTACCGATACTCACAAATCTCCATCATCTGTGCTGCTTTCTTCTGCTACACCTCCAAAGCCAACGGCAGTCTCGCCACTGGCCGCACGTTCGCGCACAGCCATCTCAATCTCTGATGCCAGCTCATTATGGGCGCGCAGGTAATCCTTGGCGTTTTCCCGACCCTGACCAAGACGAAGCTCGCCGTAATTGAAGAACGAACCCCGTTTTGTGATGATCTCCATGGCAGTTGCCAGGTCAAGCAGGTCTCCAGCTTTTGAGATGCCTTCGTTATACATGATGTCAAATTCTGCAGTACGGAATGGGGGTGCGACCTTGTTTTTTACCACTCTCACGCGGGTGCGGTTACCAATGATCTCAGCTCCAAGTTTGATGGATTGAATTCGCCGCACGTCAAGTCGAACTGAAGCGTAAAACTTAAGCGCCATACCCCCCGAGGTTGTTTCAGGATTGCCGAACATAACGCCAATTTTCTGTCGCAGCTGGTTGGTGAAGATCACTGAGGTATTGGTTTGTTTGATGGCACCCGAAAGCTTGCGTAATGCCTGCGACATCAAGCGGGCTTGCATGCCCATGGTGGCATCTCCCATATCACCTTCGATTTCTGCCCTAGGGACGAGTGCTGCTACTGAATCAATCACAACAACGTCAATCGCCCCTGACCGAACCAGGGTTTCGGTGATTTCCAAGGCCTGTTCGCCCATATCCGGCTGTGAGATAAGCAGGTTTTCCACATCCACCCCACAGCGCGAGGCGTATGTGGGGTCCAGGGCATGCTCCATGTCGATATAGGCAGCTGTTCCGCCTAATTTTTGGGCCTCAGCCACAATATGCTGGCTGATGGTTGTCTTGCCTGACGATTCGGGGCCATAGATTTCGGTGATGCGACCGCGTGGTATCCCCCCCACACCCAAAGCAATATCCAATGAAAGTGAGCCGGTAGGAATGGCTTCAACACGAAGCTGATGAGCTTCGCCCAAACGCATAATCGATCCATCACCGTAACGCTTGGTAATATCACCCAGAGCTTTGTCCAGCGCTGCCTGGCGCGCTTCATCCATTTCGGGTTGTGGGGATGTAGACTTTTTAGCCATGAAGATCACTCCTAATTATTCAAATTGTGAATATAGTTTAGCACATATGTTCGACATGTCAAGGGATTGGTGTTTCAAGAGGTGAGGGAGTGAAATCCGCACCGGGTGCAAGGGGTGCTTCTATAGAAAAACCGCTATAGCCTCGAAAGGTAAAATAATTAACCATCCCAGCATGTACCTCAATTGGGGCGCTGAAGTATATCCCCCAATAAGCTGCGCGGAGCAGGTAAGTACCTGCGGGTATATCACCAATCACTAAATTCTCTTGATAATATTGGTCGCTATTGACCGAGGTTTTGCCATATGACCAGGCGAGCCAATTTTGCTCTTTCTTGGGGTCGGTTATGATGATCTGTTGGTCATTGAGCAATCGCCCAGCCGTATCCATCACTCGTCCAGCAATGATACCCCATCCGATGGGTGGCACCAGCCATAATTCTGGGTTACGCGTGGTGAAAAAACTATTTTCGCCGAGACGCACCTCAAAGTGCAGGTGTGGCCCGGTGACGGTACCCGTCTCACCCACCAGCCCAAGCAGGTCTCCGGTTTCCACATGCTGTCCCTCAACCACGTTAATCTCACTCATATGCCCATAAATGGTATAGAGTGATTGATTTTGGTAACCAAAGTCATGATGGATGGAGACCGCCAGGCCATAAGGATCCTTGGGATCGTAACCACCCTGATAGACCCCATAACCTGCCCAAACAACCGTTCCCGCTCCGGCTGCCAGTATTGGTGTACCTTTTGGGGCTGGAATATCCACACCGGTATGCACCACATCCTTGAAAAACACTCCTCCGTAGCGATAATCTGCCACAGGTGTATTCACCTCATTCGCAGCAATGGGGCTGGCGAAGTAGAAATGATCGTATAGGGTGGGCGCCCATGGGGTTGGGTAGAGAGGAGGTCTCCAATCAAAGACGGGAACAATTCCTTGAGTTGGATATAGGAATTGCAAGGGGTCGGGTATTATCGTTGCAGTGGAGCTTGGTGATAGCGTGGGTGCAGAGTATGCCTGAGTGATCAAAGATATAGCCGTAGCCGGGGCGGCAGACTCAGTCACGGTGGCAGAAACCTGTGGCGTGAGGGTATAGGTTGGAAAGAATGGCAAGGGGGATCGAGTGACCTGCGATGATTGACAGGCGGTAATGATAACTGCGAGGGCAGCAATACGCAGCAGGTATTTTGATTGCTTCAACCATCTTAAAAACTTATGGGTGTGTTTTCCGGAAGCATACATAAGCAGTGGAAATATATGGGGATGGCTGTTCAACCGCCGGGGATGGGGTTGGCAGGAGTCGTCAGGCTGGGTGTAAAAGTAGGGCGCGGTGTTGGCGTGGTTGTGGGCGTGGGTGATACGTACCAGCGCAGCGTAGGTGTGGGGGTGCGTGTGGGGGGTATGACGGGCGTGGGTGTGATTAATGCCTCTGGTGGATATAACTCAAGCATGGCTGACTGCCAGTTAAGTCCCCCCGTGGAAACGAATTCGTTGAAGCGCGTGGCTGGATAGGAGGCTCTCCAAGCGGTCAATGATGCTAAGCGTTCCCATCCATAAGAAAGTGCGCGCTCGGTAAAATCGATCCAATATCCCGGCGGGATTGAGGCCTGCTGTGCTCCTCCCAGCTCGTAGGTCGTAGTGTCGCCATTATAACGGGAATCGAAGTCCCAAGGCTGGTCATGCAAGGGTATGCCCGCCGAGCCATCCTGATAGAGCGCCCGGATGTATACCCGCCAATAGGTTTCTAAACCAAAGTCTTCCCGCACAACCACCAACCAACCTGCATTCAGAGGCAGGGTATTAATCGCGAATGCTCGACCCGTGTATAACCAATCATTGCCCATCCCAGGATCTAATGGAGAAGTAAGGGGAACATAAGCATTTTCGAGATTGGCGAGGAAATCCCAACCCGCTTCGGTAGCAATCCGGGAGCGCAAGGCTAGAAAGTCCTCATCGGTCAAGTCATGAAGGTAGGGATGTGGCGCCTGTATACCCCTCAGTGGAGAAAGCTGGTAGCGACCCCCATTATCATTGGGTAGGGAAGTCAGAGATGGCAGGTACAAGGGAGTGGATGTGACCTGGGCTGCTTGCTGGTAGATTGTCTGAAGGTAGGATGTCAGTGAACTACTTCCCCAACTTAATCCATAGACTGACCCTGGTAGCTCCATTGTTGGGAGTGCGAGACCTGGGTAGTGGGCTGGATATGCCGTTAGATAAAATCGGTTGGGTGCCTGTAGAATTGTCAGGATTGTCTCACCATCTGCACTCCAGACGGGGCAATCTCCACTCCCCAGGTTTTGCTGGTGCAGGGCGGATGGGGTTACCATTGCATCGTCAATTATGGACAGCTCCTGGAGTAATAAAGTACGAATACCGTCCTGCTCACCAACCCAGACGAGGGATTTGCCATCCGGTGACCAGGCTGGGTGAGTATCTTTGCTAATCGGGTTTTGGCTAATATTTTGAAAGCGTTGCTCTTCGCTTTTATCCAGATCTGCCAGCCAAATTTCATCCTCGCCACTCTGGTTGGATACAAAAGCAATTTGCCTGCCCTGGGGTGACCAAACAGGACTGAAATCATCTGCCGGGCTATCCGTCAGCTGGATGGTATCGTCAGGTGTAAGGATGGATTGGATTTTGATCTCCAGGTTATCACCGATATATGTCTCATAAACCAGCCATTTGTTATCTGGTGACCAGGCAGGTGATCCTTCGTAAGCTAATGTATCGGTTAGCCGCGTGATCCCACCGTTGCCCAACTCAAGCAGGTATATGTCCCAATATCCGCTACGGTTGGATGCAAAAGCAACAGTCTGCCCATCTGGGCTTATGGCGGGATTGATATCATCCCATGGACCAAATGTCAGCCGGGTCAATGGCAGGGGTTGTCCTGCTCCACCTTCTTCTGGCTGATAGGCGAATAGATGGATATTCCCGCCCTCATCCAACGCCAGGATGAGTAGGCCTTGGTTGAGAGTCAGGGTGCTGATGGGCTGAGGACTGGCTGTTGCAGGTTCAGGTGTGAAAGGTTCGGTAGGTTCCAGAGCGGGAGGATCAGTGGGCTGATTAGTAGAAGTAGCCGTGGAGGAGGCTGTGGATGTTACCGTCTCAACAAATCTAGAATCCGTTGGTTCGGAGCTATTTGTCTCTTCAGGAAGGTTGGTCCGCTGCATGATCCGGCTAATGCCGAATGTCAAGCCGCCCAGTATGACTAGGTTGATTGCCGCCAGTAGCAGCACACCCAAGGGGGTAACGCGGATTGTCCATCCAGCCCGTTGCCGCCGTGTGCGGGGGGGGCGGAATGAGCCGTTTGATCCTAATTGGCTGGTCATAATAGATGTCTTCGTCTATTTTACCCGATGCAAGAAACGTGCACAGGTGGAACCTGACCTACTCTTCACACCTTGTATAGTTGGCGCATAAAATTATTTATGGAGGATGACGATGATGGTATGAAGGAAATTAACACTAATAGAGACCAATCGAATATTAATGGGCTGATGGATTAGATTTTAAGTTTCCAAATGCGGAAGTACAAATATTGTCTTATTATGGTCAACAATCATAGGATCTGGAACCGGAACATCCTTTGGTACGTCACTCGGTTCTGGTAGCCTTTGGTAATATATGCTGGTTGCGACGATATATTCGCTACCTGGATCATGCTCACGCAAATGCATGGTAAATTCCAATTTTGGTAACATGGTTTCCAAAATGCTGGTATGCGCTACTTCCATCCCCGTTGCGGAGGTGATGGTCACGCTGACGTTCGGCCTCTGCATGAACGGGGTCAGCTCAAGATAGATTTTCACCCTTCCACCGTTTGGATCGGGAGTGACTTGCACTTTACTCAGGCGCACACCCTCAGGAGGTAGCCGAATTTCATTAGGATCACGAAAGAAGATATCCATCGATAAAAACCATTTTGCCAATTAGATAATTATCTAATTATACCTTATGCCTGTCATTTATTTAATTCGCACTCAAAAAAACAGGTGGAGTGATCCGCCTGTTCAGATGCATACCGAGAACCTTCAGGATATTTCCCGGCACTCCATATAAAAACGCTTTTCATATGCCTCTCCCATCGAAAACGTCTTGCGAGGCAAGGCACCATCCAGGATGACGGTCTTAAATAGATCGCTTTTATCCATGCCGGGCAGATAGAAAGCAATATTTTGGGGTAACATTCCCAACTTAGATACCGTATCTTCGCCATGAATGTAGTCAATCTTATCGGCTCCCCCACTCTTCAGGAAGTCGTCCAGGAACGCTTGTAAGGTGCCCACTGGCAGGTTGGAGGACGGATTGGCGATCTCCACAACTCCAAAACCATGGGGCGAGATTACGCCAATGGTCTGCGGAAGTCCAGGTGATTCGTCGACTCTGGTAACCATCTCGGATTGATTCTTGCATGGAGTGAAAGTATATCCCGATTGAAAATATCCCTTCATAGCGCTGAAGATATCCTGTTTGAGGCCGAAGATCACACGATGGATGGGTGCGAATTCCAATCCTTCATCATGTACATTCTCGATTTCCACCAATGCATAGCGCGATGGGTGGTCCATACCGACCCGTGATTTTTTCATTTCCCAGATTGCCTTAGCGGTGGCCAGTGAGTGGTTGCCATCGCCCATAGCGAAAAGCAGCACAGGTTGATCGGTGCTGACGCCGTACTTGGCCGCGAAAGTTGGTGGGTTTGCCAGCTGCTCCAGAGCTCTGATCACGCCAGTTTCGATGGAAGGATTATTCACCAAATAACCATTCAAATGACCAGAGCCAGCCATTAGCTCAAAATCATATAATTCCTTCAGGAGCGATTTAGATTTTCCCACCGGTTCAATGACTGTACATTGGGGGTCATCGACCAATACCAGGATATGTGGTACCTCCAGCCTGGCATCTTCCCGGATGCGTATCCGTGGAGGCAAGCGTTCAATGATCGTACCTTCAGTAGCGCGGATGAGTGATCGCGAGCCTTTATTGTAGTCATAATGTTCTAAATCCAACGCCAGGACCAGCCCTTTTCGTAATTTGCCCCCCACTTGCCGTTCCACGTACACCATGCCAGTCTGTGGGACGAGTAATCCACTGGATAGATAATCCAGCATGGTGTGCTGGATGCGTTGAATGCGCTCATCTGCCCCTGACTTATCGAGATAGACCTCCGGGAATATCATATTGAGCGTGGAAGGGGCTTTTCCGACGACTTCCTCGACTTTATGCCAGTATTCCGGTTGGGAAGTAAATTGATCACATGCAATGACCGCCCATTTATTCAGGTCTACTCCAGGGCGAGGCAAAAAAATGTCAGGCACCTGTATAGCGATGTGAGGATAAGTTTTCATGACATCTCCTGGTTGTGGATGGATTATGGTTAATTTTACCAGCAGCATCGATGGAACCTGTTATAGCAGAAGCTATGCTGGTTGATCTTTTGGTCCGATTTTACCTTTAAAATAAAAAGGACCGCGGATAGATCCTCTCGCGGTCCAGGTTTTCAAATCTATGACTACATGCCGGCCATATAGACCAGGCCGATGACTCCCGGGCCGGCGTTTGCTCCAATCACAGGGCTGACTTCCGATAAGTAAGATTCGATCGGGTTAAGTATTTCAGTTGCTTCATTAAGCACAATATGTGCGTCTTCGGCTGCGTTGGCATGCAGGGATGCCAAGCGAATGGGTTTACGCCCGCCAATTTGCTCTACCACCAGCTCAACGATCCGGCTGAGGGACTTCCTGCGGGTACGCACACGCTCCACCGCTTCAACCTTGCCATCCCGCAGCTCCAGGATGGGTTTAAAGTTCAGCACTGTTCCTAGAAAGCGGCTGGCACCACCAATACGTCCACCCCGGTGTAGAAACTCCAGTGTATCCACGGCAAAAAAGACGCCAGTATGCTCCATAGCTTTCTGAGCAAGCGTTACGCACTCGGCTAAGGTGGCTCCCTGCTTGATGGCACGGGCAACGGTCAACAGATGGAAGCCCATTGCCATGGCAGTGGTATAGGAATCAATGATTTCGATGGGTGCATCAGCGGGCAGCATTGACTTTGCCTGAATGGCTGAGTTGAGCGTCCCCGACAGCTTGGATGAGAGAACGATGGTCATGATCTGGTAATCCTGATCGAGCAGGCGTTGGTATATTTCGACAAATTTTGATACCGTCACCTGAGAGGTGGATGGCATGACAGGATCTTTGGCGAGTCGTGTGTAAAATTCACTGGGCATGATGTCCACCCCATCTTCTAATGACTCTTTGCCCCAGATTAATATCTGTGGGGCGACGATAATCTCATATTTATCGACCAATTCTTTTGGAACGGAACACGTGCTATCGGTGACTAGAGCGACTTTTGACATCGATACATCTCCTTGGCGAGACAATCTTTTATTTTTAAGTTAAATAGTTCAACCTTGATAAGTGTATACTTGTCTAGTTATGGTATAACCCTCGATAAGGTTAATAGTTGCGTTGGTGAGTGACCATACAACGAAGGTTGCGCACCCACGGGAAGCAATGGCTGGACTCTCTTCATTATCTACTCTTGACCATTCCAAACTTACACGCTAAAATGCACTCCTGTGTTTGAGAACCTGACCGAACGACTGAATAACGTATTCACGCAATTACGCCGCCGGGGAAAACTCTCGGCGGCTGATGTTGATACCGCCATGCGTGAAGTGCGTATGGCACTGCTGGAAGCCGACGTTAATTATGGCGTGGTGAAGGATTTTGTAGCCCGCGTACGTGAGCGATCCGTGGGCGCTGAGGTATCCAAAGCTCTCAATCCGGCGCAGCAGGTCATCAAGATTGTTAACGAGGAGCTGATCAATACCCTCGGCACTCCCGAGCGCCTCAACCTGAGTGGCTCCCGACCCTACGTTATCATGCTGGTTGGCCTTCAAGGATCTGGTAAGACTACTGCTGCTGGCAAGCTGGCACGCCAGCTTCGCTCTCAAGGGGAGCGCGTGATGTTGGTAGCTGCTGATCCGTATCGCCCAGCGGCGGTTAAACAGCTTGAAACGTTGGGTGAGAAGCTGGGTGTACCCACATATTTTGAAGCCGAGGTTAAACCTCCAGACCTGGCAGCCCATGCCTTGGATAAAGCCCAACGAGGTGGGAACACGGTCCTCATCTTAGATACTGCTGGACGTTCTCAGCTTGATAATGCATTGATGGATGAGCTGACCGCCATTGATAAAAAAGTCCATCCCATTGAGACGTTATTGGTGGTTGACTCGATGATTGGTCAGGAAGCCGTGAATATTGCCAAGGGCTTTCGTGCAGCCATTGCTCTGACCGGTTTGATACTGACCAAAATGGATGGAGACGCCCGGGGAGGTGCAGCCATCTCCATCCGCTCTGTCACAGGGGTGCCGATCAAGTTCATCGGTACGGGCGAAGCCTTGGATGCCCTGGAAGTCTATGACCCGGGTCGATTAGCTTCACGCATCCTGGGAATGGGTGACATGTTGGGTTTGATTGAAAAAGCTGAGGCTGCTTTTGACCAACAGCAAGCCCAACAAGATGCCGAGAGGATGCTGGCCGGAGAGTTCTCGTTGGAGGATTTTGCCAATCAGCTGCGCCAGGTGCGAAAAATGGGACCGATTGCCCAGGTGTTGGAAATGTTGCCCGGCGGAATGGGTCAGCTGGCTCGCCAGGTAGACCCAAAAGATGCTGAAAATCAGCTCAAGATGACCGAGGCGATTATCAGCTCAATGACCATACAAGAACGACGACGCCCGGATGTGCTGAATGCCAGCCGAAGGCGGCGGATTGCGACTGGTTCTGGGACTGAGGTTCAGGACGTGAATCGCTTGATCAAACAATACCGTGAAGCTCAGCGTATGTTCAAGAACATTAAGAAATCTGGCATGCGTGGATTACCACGCTTGTTTGGATGACGGTATGGGAGATCCCATATCGTCTGGGGAATAATACCGGTGGTTCGCGTCCCTTCCGCGCACCCTTCTTTTTCACCGGGCATGTGACCCAGGAAGATTGACTTTAAACCTTTATCTAGATACAAGGAGATTGGTATCAAAATGGTACGTATTCGTTTACGCCGTGTAGGAGCAAAGAAACAGCCCAGCTATCGCATTGTGGCTGCCGATATTGAACACCCCCGTGATGGGCGCTTCCTGGAAATTTTGGGATTCTATAATCCTCGCACTCAACCCGGGACGATCGAACTGCATGAGGATCGGATATATGATTGGATCCGTAGGGGTGCGCAGCCCAGTGAGTCAGTCATGAAGTTATTCAAGACCGTTGGATTGCTTGAGCGTCTTGAGCGCTTCAAAGCTGGCGAGCCACTTGAGACGCTCATGGCTGAAGCCAAATCAGCCCAGGATTCGCGCCAATTAAGCCGTCAAACCAGCCAACGACAATCATGAACTTGGCATAAAACGCTGGCAGAACCTTGAGCGGGTGAGGTTTCTTTAGGTGAGCAGGCTGGTTCTGAAATCACAGGAAGATACTTATTACCGCCAGGAACAAGGAGTAAGCTATGAAAGAACTCATTGAGTTCATTGCCGCCTCATTGGTGGATGATCCAACGCAGGTGCGGGTCTCACAGGAGCAACGTGGTGGAAAAATTTACCTGAAGCTGAAAGTCGCCAAAGAGGACATGGGGCGGGTGATTGGTCGGCAGGGGAGGGTTGCCAATGCTATGCGCATGCTCCTGAATGTATCTGCTTCCCGCAGTGGCAAGCAAGCTTACCTGGATGTTGAAGATCCACAATGAGTCAGGGAAGCCCAAATTCAGCACAATCGAACGCTGCAGGCTCGCTGCTGCCCGGCGAGCCTGCCTTCTTAGCTGTGGGTAAGCTGCGTCATCCCCATGGAGTACATGGTGAGATTCTGATGGAAGTACTGACCGACTTTCCCGAGCGTCTTATCCCGGGCGCAATTTTATACCTGAGCTCGGGAAAAGATCAGCTACGGTTGATAAAATGCCGGCCGCACCGGGAGGGGCTCTTGATGACCTTTGAGGGATTTACCACCCCAGAGGAGATCAGCCAGTTTCGTAATCAGATTGTGTTCGTGAAAGCTGATGACCGCCCACCCTTGGCAGACGGTGAATATTATCAGCATCAATTGATCAATTTGCACGTCACTACGGACGCAGGAGTGCCCGTCGGCACAGTTGCTGAGATTTTGGAAACCGGCGCTAGTGATGTGCTCGTGATCCGCCCAGAAAGTGGTCCAGAGGTCCTCATCCCAATTGTGGATGCATTCATTCAGAGCATTGATCTTACAAATCGTGAGATAACTGTACATCTCATCCCTGGGATACTTGCGGAGGAGAACTAAATTTGGTCGATCCCAAGATGTATTGGGTTGGCTTTAATATGGTTAAAGGGATTGGCTCAGTGCGCTTCAAGGCATTGTTGGATAGATTCGGTAAGGCTGAGGCTGCCTGGAACGCCTCTCCTGAAGCCTTAGCAGAAGTCGGACTGAGTCGAAAAATCATTGAGTCCTTCCAGCGTGTGCGTAAGGGTGTATCCCTGGAGCAAATCTGGGAGCGCATCCAGTCATTGGGGGTGCTTGTGCTCACCTGGGACGAAGAAGGATACCCCCGCCATTTGAAGGAAATCGACCAACCACCCCCCGTCCTGTATTTACGTGGATCGTTGATGCCAGAGGACGAATGGGCGGTTGCCATCGTCGGTACCCGGCGTGTCACCTCTTATGGACGCCAGGTAGCAGAGGAAGTCGCCACCTCTTTAGCACATAATGGGGTGACTATTGTCAGCGGTTTAGCGCGTGGTGTGGATTCAATCGCGCACCAGGCTGCCCTCAATGCCGGGGGTCGGACCCTGGGTGTACTGGGTAATGGTGTCGATCTCGTCTACCCCCCTGAGAACAGACGCTTGGCATCCCAGATTATCGAGCATGGTGTATTGGTTAGTGATTACGCCCTTGGTACACCACCGGATGGTTTGAACTTCCCGCCGCGTAACCGTATCATCTCAGGTTTGTCCATAGCGGTGGTTATTGTTGAAGCCGGGGAGACCAGTGGGGCGCTGATCACTGCCTCATTTGCAGCAGAACAAGGGCGCGATGTATTCGCCGTGCCAGGGAATATTAATGCCCCCCAAAGTCAGGGAACTAACCGGCTGATCCGAGATGGTGCACAACCGCTTCTCAGCCCAGAGGATGTGCTCGAGGCATTGAACTTGACCATGGTGACAGAACATCAGGCGATTCGGGTGGCACTGCCGACAGACCCGGTTGAATCACGCTTGTATAAATTACTCTCGCACGAACCGATGCATGTGGACGAAATTCGTGCGGAGGCTAGCTTGCCTATTGAAACCGTCTCAGCCACCCTGGCAATGATGGAATTGAAAGGGATGGTTCGCCAGGTGGGTGGAATGAAGTACGTTGCAGTAAGAGAACAACCCGAAACCTATGAGGCGTAGGCTAATTTCCGGATTTACTGATATATCGTAGATATAATCTGCAATTTGTTGGTTAGAGAACCAGGAGGTTTACTTTGGAAGCATATTGTGTAAAATGTCGGACTAAACGGGAAATGACTGACCCAAAGCCGGTCTTTACGGATAATGGTACGCCGGCTTCGCGTGGTATCTGCCCGGTTTGTGGAACTACCCTCTTCCGTATGGGGAAAACACCCGCTCACGAAGGGATGATCGCCCCCAAGAAAGGTGATAATCGCAAGGGGAAGCTGGTTATCGTCGAATCACCCGCTAAGGCACGCACAGTGGGCCGTTTTTTAGGTAAAGGATTCACGGTTAAAGCCTCCGTTGGGCATGTGCGCGACTTATTACATTCACAGCTTTCGGTGGATGTCGAGCATGATTTTGCTCCCAAGTATCGCGTGCCCAATGAAAAACGTCCGGTGGTCAAAGAAATACAAGCTTTGGCCAAGTCGCATGCGGAGATCTATTTAGCGACTGACCCTGACCGTGAGGGTTAGGCGATTGCGTGGCACTTGCTTGAATCAGCCAAGATAGAGCCAAAGCGCACTCAGCGAGTGGTTTTTCACGAAATCACTGAGCCAGCCATTAATGAGGCTTTCGCTCACCCGCGTGAGATCGATATGGACCTGGTGGATGCCCAACAGGCGCGTCGAATTCTGGATCGCTTGGTAGGATACAACCTCAGTCCGCTCTTGTGGCGTAAGGTGCGTAGCCGCTTATCTGCGGGGAGGGTTCAGTCAGTTGCCCTGCGTCTTGTAGTGGAGCGCGAGCGCGAGATCGAGGCTTTCAACCCGGTCGAATATTGGTCGATTGCTGCTGAGCTTCGTCCTGAGAAGATCAAAGAAACCTTCATCGCCAAATTGGCAAAAATGGACGACGAAGACCCTGTACTGGGAAATCAAGCCGAAGTCCAGCCAATTCTGGAGGACATGGAAGCATCCGCATATGTAATCTCAAAGATCAAGCGCGGTGAGCGCCGGCGAAAACCATCTGCACCCTTTATCACCAGCACCATGCAACAAGAAGCATCCCGTCGTTTAGGCTATACCGCCCGGCGCACTATGGCATTAGCACAACAGCTTTATGAAGGGATCGATCTGGGCGAAGGCGCCGTGGGTTTGATCACCTATATGCGTACCGACTCGACCAATGTCGCTGAGACTGCCCAGACTGAAGCCCGCGAGTTTATTGGTGCCCGTTATGGTGAGAAGTTCCTACCCCCCGAGCCACCCAAATACTTAGCGAAAGCTAAGGGCGCCCAGGAAGCCCATGAAGCTGTTCGACCCACCTCGGTCATGCGTCAACCCGAGGGTATCAAGGAATTTCTCAACCGTGACCAATTCCGCCTGTATCAGCTGGTTTGGCAGCGCTTTGTCGCTTCTCAAATGGAATCTGCCATATTTGATACACTATCTGTGGAAGTGACTGCAAAATCTGCGCAGCATGAATATTTGTTGCGCGCTTCCGGTTCCACCGTCAAGTTCATCGGCTTCCTCGTGGTTTATGAAGAAGCCAAGGATGAAGACCAGGTTTCCGAAGAGGAAGAGGAAAATGCTCGTATCCCAGCCGGGATCCTTGAAGGGCAGAGCCAGAAATTGGTACGCTTGCTCCCCGAACAGCACTTTACTCAACCTCCACCCCGTTACACCGAGGCTACACTGGTGCGTACATTGGAAGAATACGGCATTGGTAGACCATCCACCTATGCGCCCATCCTTAGTACCATTCAGCAGCGTGGTTACGTCGTGCGTGATCAGAAACGACTCACCCCCACCGAAACCGGTATCCTAGTCAATGATCTGATCTCCGAACACTTCCCCGGAGTTGTAGATTATGGTTTTACCGCCAAAATGGAAGAAGACCTTGACCTGATTGCTGAGGGTAAGCTGGAGTGGGTCGAATCGATTCGCGAGTTCTATGGTCCATTTGCCGAACAGGTAGCCCAGGCTGAGATTAAAATGCCTGAAATGAATATGGGTCCCGAACCGATCGGACGTGCATGCCCTGAATGTGGGCACGAGCTGGTCATCCGCTGGGGGCGTTATGGCAAGTTCATCAGCTGCAGTGCTTTCCCAGCTTGCCGCCACACCGAAGCCTGGCTAGAAAAGATTGGTGTGAATTGCCCCAAGGATGGGGGTGATATTGTTGAGCGCAAGACGCGCAAGGGACGCATGTTCTACGGCTGCGCCAATTACCCTAATTGTGATTTCACCTCCTGGAAGCTACCCTTAGCCAGACCCTGCCCTGAATGCAATGGAATGCTGGTCGTGGCTAATAAAAATCAGGCTCAATGTCTGGATTGCCAGACCATGTTTCCACTCGATCAAGTAACCGTTGAAGAAACCGCAGAAGTCGAAAAATAACCAAAATGAGCCTGTGAATGCAGGCTCATTTTTCATGATTTGAACTGGCATTACTCTTGCAACACGCGGATTCAATGGGTAAAGATAGTTGCACTTTTAATCACTATGGTCTAAAATTAGAATCCAGATAAATACAGCCATACCTTGCAGCAGTCTGCAAATCTATCAACATTAGAATCTCAGGCTCGGAGTTAAAAGATGGACCAAATCCGTGAATATCTCAAACGACCGCTCATAATTGGAATCCTTGGTATTTTGGTGGGGTTGATCATCGGCTTGGTGATTGGTTGGGGATTGTGGCCAGTCCAATGGACCGATGCAGCGCCCTCAAACCTCCATCCAGGCTGGCAGGATATGTGGCTGAGAATGGCGATTATATCTTATCGTACAACGGGTGATGCCGCCAATGCTAAAGTAGAATTCGACGCGCTTGGCAAGACTGGTGCTGATGCACTCGCACGGGTAAAGGCTAGCCCAGGAGGGATCGACCCAAACCTGATTGCGCAGTTTGAGGTTGCAGTCTCGACCACCTCTCAAATCCTGCCCGCGACGGTTGCACCTGGAGTTACTCCAACAGCAACCACAGCCAAAGGGGGAGGGGTAAACCTGCGTAATTGGTTGATCGTGTTGTGCGTAGTCACTTTTGTGGCGGGAGCCGCGATAGTGGTATATTTTGTTCTCCAGAGTCGAAAAAGAGCTGGTGGGATTGAACCTACCACTCAAATTTCCACCACCGAGGTGGAAACCCCGGCTGAGTGGACGAATTACCCTGCACCTGGCGAACAAGCTCCAATGGCACAATTTATGGCTTCTTATAAGGCCGGTGATGATTTGTTTGATGACTCATTCAGTGTAGATTCACCCTCTGGTGAATTCCTTGGTGAGTGTGGGGTTGGCATATCTGAAACTATCGGTGTGGGTGTACCCAAAAAGGTAACTGCCTTTGAAGTTTGGTTATTCGATAAGAATGACATTCAGACTGTGACCAAGGTGTTGATGAGCACACATGCTTTCAATGACCCCACCATCCGACAAAAACTAGAGGCCAAGGGGGAGCCATTCCAGGCAATCTCGGGTGGTCAGACCGTGCTCGAAACTGCCACCCTACGGTTGGTCGCACGTGTGGTGGATATGGCTTATGGGCAAGGGGCTTTACCCGATAACAGCTACTTTGATTCACTGGTGCTAGAGCTGGCCATCTGGCAGAAGTAATAAACCATTCGCGTTATAAAGAAAAGAGTGGATTGGCCTGGCCAATCCACTCTTTTGTTCTTCCTCATTCTATATTGAGAATTTTTAGTTTTATTTTGCCACCTGGTGTGGTGGCGATCACTTCGTCACCAATATGACCGCCCAATAATACACGCCCGATGGGGGATTCATTCGAGATTTTCCCGTTACGTGGATCTGCTTCTTTCGCGCCCACCAAAAAATATGTCTCAGGAGGTGAATCTCCTTCCTGAACGGTGACGCGCGACCCCACTTGAATAGTATCTGTAGAGACGTCAGCTACATCAATGATCGTGGCATTCCTCAGGAGGTACTCCAGCTCCTGGATCCTCCCCTCCATGAATCCTTGGTCCTCTTTTGCTTTGTGATAATCAGCGTTCTCAGAGAGGTCGCCCATTTGTATGGCGGAGCGTAAACGTTTAGCCATCTCATCCCGCTTTGGGCCTTTTAACTCTTCGAGCTCAGCTTTTAGTTTTTCCGCTCCCTCCGAAGTTAAGTATATTTCCTGCTCCATATGCTTACCTCTAAGGTTTCATCACCGGGTCAAAAAGCTTTTGGTATTCTTCCACCGCGAACCGGTCAGTCATGCCAGCAATATAATCACAGATGTTGCGCTCCAAGCCACGTTCCTTCGTCAGATCCTGAACATGATTCGGCAGGATCGCTGGCTCTCGTAAATACGCCCGGAAGAGATCGCTGATGATGCGCTCTGCCTTAACTGCCATGCGGACGACCCGGTGATGGCGGTAAAGATTGGCGTAGAGAAAATCTTTTAACTGCCTGTTCCGGCGACTCATCTCTTCACTGAAGCTCACCACGTTATAAGCCAAACTTTGCAGTTCGAGAACGGAGCGTGCTCCACTCTCACGGAGCTTTTGGTCAGTGGTATGTATTAGGTCTGTAACTTCCATATCGATCAGGTTTCTGACCATCCGGTGGCGAGACAGGTCATCCAATTCTTGCCCGCGCCAGCCAATGCTTTCCACTAAGATTTCCCAAAGCGAGAGCCCATCCAACATGGGGGTGCTGATCATTCCTGAACGTAACCCATCATCCAAATCATGAGCAGTGTATGACAGCTCATCTGCAGCGTTTGTAATTTGTGCTTCCAGATGTCCACGGAGGTCAGGGTCATAATCACGTGCATCAGAGATGTCATATTCTGATTCGTGCTTTACAATCCCTTCGCGCAATTCCCAGGTTAGGTTTAGTCCTGGAAAATCCTGATAACGCTGTTCAAGCTTGGTGACAATCCGCAATGATTGCCGGTTATGGTCGAACCCCCCTTGATCTTTCATCAGATGCGCCAAAGTGGTTTCACCGTTATGCCCAAAGGGTGGGTGTCCCAGGTCATGTGCCAGGCATATCCCTTCGGTCAGGTCGGGATTTGCACCCAAAGCGCGGGCAATCGTGCGTCCGATTTGCGATACTTCAAGGGTGTGGGTCAGTCGGGTTCGATAATAGTCACCCTCATAGTTAATGAACACCTGTGTTTTGTATTCCAGGCGCCGAAAAGCCGTGGTATGCAAGATGCGATCACGATCGCGTTGGTAAGCCGTGCGGTATTCCGGTTCGTCCTCCGGATAACAGCGCCCTTTGGTATTTTTGCTGCGCACACCGTATGGTGCCAGTCCTTGATCTTCTATGGTTTCGAGTTCTTTGCGTGTGAAAAACATAATTTTTTCTATGTATGGACTTATTAGGTTAGATTTATCCGAACCGTATTATAACTCTTCTCTTAGGGTAAGAATCCTGTTCTAAAGCCCGTGAATCACCGTTCCCAACTCTTCTCCGAGCAGCGAACGGCGAAGATTGCCGGGTGTCTCCCCCGAAAAAATCATGGCTCGTAATCCGGGGACCTCGTTAACCAGGGTTATGATCTGACGGACCTTATCAGCCATGCCGCCGGTTACATCTGTAGCAGCCGAACCCTTTAGTCCAGCTTCAATTTGCGGGAAACTCACGGGAGTGATCTCGGGTAAAAGGTTGGTGTTATCAGGGTAATCAGCCCACACGCCGGGTTGTAACCCGGCAAACAGGAGTTGGATGGGCTTCATACGGCGTGCCAGATAGCTGAAGAGGTCTTCAGTGGATAGAATGGTTCCGCCAAGCACGTTATCGAAAATTACGTCACCATAGATCACAGGGAGCAATCTCTGCTTAAGCGCAGTGAGCAGGGTATCCAGATTCCAGGTGTCAACCTTTCCCTCTCGAGCAGTGATCATTGCAGAGGGAGGGAACGCGATCGCCGGGAGATTAACTTTCTCCAAAGCTTGTAAAACCAGATGGTTTAGTTCAGCTGCCTGGCGCCAGACCTCAACGAACCCTTTCCATTCGTCAACTGATTTCACCCCCATGCGAGTATTATATTCGCTCGCTGGGATGTGACCGAATGAGCCAGAGCCATGCCCAAGTAAGATTTGTAAATCCTGGTTTTGAGCTTGTGCCTGCGCGATTTCTTGCGCCAGCCGTCCCAGAACATCCAGCCGGGGAGTATGAGGCTGGTCTTTAACTGTGATCAATGACCCACCCAACTTGAGAAAAACCAGTCGCGAGTTCATGTTTTGGGAATCTCCGTCACGATTGTTCGCACCGCTCCAGCATGTTCTAGCGCCGCAGCGACCTTGCTGGCACCCTCAGGTGTGACGAATGCAATCATATTGCCCCCACGCCCGGCACCAGACAGCTTGGCACCCAATGCACCAGATGTGCGTGCCGCCTCGATAAGCCTGTCCAGCTCAGGAGAAGAAACCCCCATCTTGCATAGCTGTGCCTGATTTTCATTCATCAAAGACCCGAGAGCATTGACCGTGCCAGTCTCAATTGATTTGCGCGCAGCAACAGCAATCGCCCCTACCGCATCGAACAACCCCTCAAATTTTGCTGGATCGGACTCCCATACTTTGTGAACGTCGCTCACCACTCTTGAGGTGGGGCTTTGGATCCCTGTGTCACCAATCACAATGGTGAAGGCTTGTTTAACCCTCAGGGTATCTATCCCACTCCCTTTCACAAAATACACCGGTTTGGCGTAGGTAATGACAGTATTGTCGATTCCCGAGGGGGTGCCATGGTGAAGTACCTCCACCTCGTACGAAATCTTGGATACCTGTTCATCGTTTAATGGGTGACCCAGCGAAGCAGAAAAGGCGCGCAGGATTGCCACTGAAACTGCTGCCCCTGAACCCATCCCACCCGCGATGGGGATATTCGAGATTATCTTTATGTTGCATGCCGGGATATGGCTCAACTTCATGACAGAGGCTGCTTTCAGCAGCACAGCTGCAAGGGGGTGATTTTCTGGCAGGTCGTATAAAGAGGTTTCCAACCCAATGTCTGGTGCCTGCAATTTCACCAAACCGGGGAAACTTCTTGGGTCTACGCTTACAATGGCCTTCGCCCGCACCTGCAAGACGGGAACAGCAATAGCGGGGCGGCCGTATACTACGGCGTGTTCGCCGAACAGGATGACTTTACCTGGTGCAGATGCTGAATATGCGGGCATCTCTTTTCACCACTAGACCATCACTTAAACAGGGGACAAATAGAAAATGATCACCACCGCGAGTACCCACAGAAAGATGGTTGCCTCAAGTGGACGATCCGTCAAGAGTACCTCCTCAGGTTCACCACCATATTGTTTTACCTGAAGGAGATAGAGGTAGCGGAAAATGCCATAGATCACGAAGGGGATGGTCAACATCATAGTGTGATTAGCTGGCAAGTTGGGAGCCGAAAATGTATACAGGCTATAGGTGATGATGGTGCTGCCGGAGACGATCAAGATGAGCTGGTCGAGTAATGGCAGGGTATACCCTTCCAGTGATTTACGATGCGAATTTGCCTCTTCCGCCAGCAGGTTTAGCTCTGCGCGCCGCTTGCCTATTCCCAGGTAAAGTGCCAGGAAGGTGGTAAAAACATATAGCCATGGGGAGAAGCGAGTGACTACGATCAGTGATACCCCTGCTCCCACACGCAGCACGTAAAAGCTTGCCAGGATCATCACATCCAGGATGGGGGCTTGTTTAAGCCAGGCGGAATATGCCAGATTGAGCACCAGATATGCCAATCCAATCAGCGCGTATTCCAGGGATAGCAATGTCGCTGGAATGAATACGATCAACGTGAGTACAATGCCTGCTGTCCGTGCAGTCGAGATTTTCAACAGGCCGGACGGGATTGGACGCAAGCGTTTTAGGGGATGGTTCCGGTCAGCTTCCAAATCCACGAGGTCATTGATAATGTAGATAATACTGGACAATATACAAAATAACACGAAGCCCACAATGATGCGGGCCAGCGCAGGCCAGTTGGTCAGCTGCTTGTCGAAGACTAATGGGATGAACAGCAACCCGTTTTTTACCCACTGGCGGGGGCGCATGGTTTTGAGAAGCGGTTTCAGCCAGGCGATGGACATAATCAACTCATAGTAGTTTACCTGAGAATCGTCAATTTTGGAAACTGGAATCCGTGTTCTTTAAATCAGAATCTCGGTTAAGATATGCATATGGACAAAATCCGTTTAGATCTGCTGATGGTGGAACGCGGTTTAGCGGAGAGCCGCTCATTGGCACAGCGTCTGGTAATGGCTGGTCAGGTGCGGGTCAATGGCGAGAAGGTGCTGAGGGTGGCTGCTAATGTGTCTCCGGATGTGCATTTGGAAGTTGAACATGGGCCGCGGTATGTCTCCCGGGGTGGTGAGAAGCTTGAGGCCGCCTTGCTGGCGTTTAAAGTGGATGTTCAAGAGAAGATTTGCGCCGATGTAGGTGCCTCCACGGGTGGCTTCACGGATTGTCTCCTCCAGCATGGTGCAGCTAAGGTATATGCCATTGATGTTGGGCAAGGCATCCTGGATTGGAAGCTGCGTCAGGACGGACGCGTGAAAGTTATGGAGAGGACCAATGCACGCTACCTAAATCGCTTACCCGAAGCTGTGGAGATTATTACCATCGACGTATCGTTTATATCTATAAAAGTCTTATTACCCGTAATAAAGGGATGGTTTTTCCCGGAGGTGGATCCCGGGCAGAGCTCACCGGGGTCGATAATCGCACTCATCAAACCTCAATTTGAAGCTGGGCGCCAGCAGGTAGGACGTGGTAAGGGCGTGATCCGTGATCCCATCATCCACCGCCAGGTGTTGTTGGATAGCATGAGTTTTGCCCGTGAGCTTGGATACATCGTGCACGGTTTGATCCGCTCACCGCTTATTGGACCAAAGGGCAATGTGGAATTCCTGACCTGGTTGGAATGTGCCGGGAGTCAGATCGCATCAATCGAAGCCTTGGTTGATGCAGTCGTGCCAGATACGCTGGAAGGAAGTGAGCCCACCGGTCTATCCTCCGGTAGTTAAAATCGGTTATACTAAGCCCCGTCAATGACCTCGGAACACATTCGAAATTTTTGTATCATCGCCCATATCGACCACGGAAAGTCCACACTGGCTGACCGTTTGCTTCATCTCACCGGTACTGTCCCTGACCGTGATACCACCGAGCAGATCCTGGATAGCATGGAGCTTGAGCGTGAGAAGGGTGTCACAATCAAGGCTTCAGCGGTACGGATGAGCTATACTGCCAAAAATGGGGGTAAATATGAGTTAAACCTGATCGATACCCCTGGGCATGTGGATTTCGGATATGAAGTCAGTCGGGCTTTGGAAGCTTGCGAAGGTGCATTGCTGGTCGTGGACGCCAGTCAGGGGATTGAAGCTCAAACTCTGGCCAATCTTTATAGTGCACTGGAAGCTGACCTGGAAATCATCCCCATCATCAACAAAATCGATTTGCCCTCCGCCCGACCGGATGAGGTGGCACAGGATATCAGCAGCCTGTTGGGAACACCTCCAGGTGAGATTATCCGCATTTCTGCTAAGGAAGGCATTAATATTGATGCTGTGTTGGAAGTCATTATCAAAGAAGTACCTCCCCCCAAAGGCAACGAAACCGACCCCTTGCGGGCGCTTATCTTTGACTCGCATTATGACTCCTATAAAGGTGTTGTGGCATACGTCCGCCTGATGGATGGGAGGATTGACCACACCGACACCCTGCACCTGATGGCGACTGGTTTTGATGTCAAACCGGTTGAGATTGGTATTTTTGCTCCAGATTTACGCCCTGTATCGTCTTTAGAAGCGGGTGAGGTGGGTTATATTGCCACCGGGTTGAAGACAGTGCACGAGTGCCGGGTGGGTGATACGATCACCAACACCGCCCACCCTGCTGGCGCCCCACTGCCCGGTTATCGCAAGGCGAAGCCGATGGTGTTCGCTGGGATATATCCTGTGGAAGGTGAGGACTATGCCAATCTGAAGGATGCACTGGAGAAATTACAGCTAAATGATGCCTCCCTAATTTATGAGCCTGAAACTTCCCAGGCACTTAACTTTGGTTTCCGGTGTGGCTTTCTGGGTATGTTCCACATGGAAATTATCCAAGAACGCCTGGAGCGCGAGTACAACCTCGATATTATCGTCACTTCACCTTCTGTGGAGTACGAAGTGGTGCTTCATACCGGTGAAACCATCCTGATTGACTCGCCAGCAGACCTGCCGGACGAGATGCTCATTGAACAAATTCGCGAGCCATGGATGAACATTGAGATTTTCAGCCCCACGGAGTTTTATGGGACGATCATGGAGCTGACTAAGAAAAAGCGTGGAATTTTTGCCTCGCAGGATTATCCTGCCCCCAATCGGGTCCAGCTCAATTTCCAAATTCCACTCTCAGAGTTAATCGTCGATTTTTTTGACCTGTTGAAATCACGCACACGCGGCTATGCCTCGCTTGATTATCAATTTGCAGAATACCGCCCGGATGACCTGGTCAAGCTGGAAATCCTTGTCAATGAAGAGCCACTGGATGCCCTGGCAACCATCGTTCACCGGAATGATGCCTATCATAAGGGGCAAGCGGTCATAACCAAACTCAAAGAATTGATCCCGCGCCAGCTGTTCCTGGTACCCATACAGGCATATGCAGCTGGGCGCGTCATCTCACGCGCCAATATAAAGCCCATGCGTAAGGATGTGCTTGCTAAATGCTACGGGGGTGATATCACCCGGAAGAAGAAGCTATTAGAGAAGCAGAAGCGTGGCAAAAAGCGCATGAAAATGGTTGGGAATGTAGAGATTCCTCAGGAGGCTTTTCTGGCAGTATTACGTATCGGGGAGGAGTAAGATCGCTAGCTCATCATCAAATAATAATTGGAAGCGCATCCTGCCTGGTTTGGTTGTCAGTGTGGCAGCATTAGCCATCGTGTTCTCCATGCTGGACCTTCGAAAATTCGCGCAAGCAGTACAGCAAGCAAATCTCCGCTTCTTGCTGGCAGGCATCTTGTCTGAGGTGCTATGGTTGCTCGTCCGTGGATTTGTTTGGCGCACATTATTACAGAATAAGGCATCTTATTCTCAAGCTTTTATAACAGTTAATGAAGGTTACCTGCTCAACAACATCCTTCCATTTCGTCTGGGTGAGATAGGGCGGGCATTCCTGATCGGGCGGAAAGCACACCTCGATTTTTGGCAGGTAATCCCCTCCATCATTATTGAACGCGCACTTGATCTAGCCATAGCCGTTGGGTTGTTCTTGTCCACGCTTCCCTTCGCCATCGGCATTGCCTGGGCTAAACAGGCTGCCATTGGTACAGGGATTATTGTTCTCGTCGGTTTGGGCGCGATTTATCTTATGGCTCGCAACCGACAACGTGTGCTCGGTTGGATAGACCAGGCTGGAGAGCGTTGGAGTGTGGTGAAAAAGCTGTCCGGGCGGCGCGTGGCCGCGTTCTTTGATGGTCTGGAAATAATCACGGATGGAAGGCTTTTTTTGCGTGCCTTAGGGTGGGAAGGTCTTAATTGGCTAGTCAGCATCCTTCAATATTATTTACTCATGCGGGCATTTTTTACTGCGCCAAGCTTGCTCTGGGTACTTTTTGCCTTGGGTGTGGGTTCGCTGGGGATCGCAGCGCCGTCTTCACCGGGAGCGATTGGGGTGTTCGAAGCTGTTTTGGTGGGAGCGTTGGTCGTTTTCGGTTTGGATGCTTCTCCTGCAACCGCGTACGCTTTATCCGTTCATTTCACCAGTTATGTCATCACGGCACTGATTGGCGGATATGGCTTGTATAAAGACGGCGAATCCCTTTCCAGCCTATATACACGTCTCGGAAAGATGAAATCTGAAGGCGAAGCACCTAGCCAGGATGGGTGAAACTTTTTTCTGGGTTTGTTCGTCATTGGTATTGCCATGCGCATTTTGACCACCCTAACCTATTATCGCCCTCATTATTCTGGACTCACCATCTATGCTGAAAGGCTGGCACGCGCCTTGGTGGAGCGCGGCCATCAAGTGACTATCTTGACTTCGCGGTACGACCCCAAGCTGCCTGCCCGGGAGAACCGTGACGGCGTGCAGGTCATCCGACCACATGTGTTGATGCATGTTAGCAAGGGCGTGCTTATGCCGACCATGTTCTATTGGGCATGGGTGAACATTCAGCGTGCAGATATCGTCCACCTGCACCTGCCTCAGCTAGACGCTGCCTATATAGCCCTTATCTGCCGGTTGATGAATAAGCCGGTATTGCTCACTTATCATTGTGACTTGATCCTGCCCAAGGGATTCGTCCATTCTATAGCCAATCAAGTGTCGCATCTGGCCAATATAGTGTCATTGGGATTAGCCCACCGGGTGGTGGTTAATACGCTGGATTACGCTGAAGAATCCGCTTTCTTACGCCGATACCTTCCAAAAATTTGTGCCATCCCCACTCCAGTCGAGCTGGTAACTCCTACCCAGCCAGATATGGAGGCACTAAAGCGTAAAGCCAGGCTGGAACCCGGGCAACGTATTATTGGGATGGTGGCGCGCCTGGCAGCCGAGAAAGGGGTGGAATATCTGGTGGAAGCCATGCCAGAAATCTTGAAAGCACACCCGACTGCCCGTGTATTACATGTTGGGCAATACCAGGACGTCTTGGGTGAGGAAGAATATGCCCAAAAGCTTAAGCCGATGATCCAGGCTTTGGGTGAACATTGGACTTTTCTGGGAATCCTGCCGACTGCTGAACTGTATGCATATTACCAGCAGTGTGAGGTGACAGTCTTGCCAAGCACCAACAGCACCGAGTCGTTTGGCATCGTGCAAGTGGAATCGATGGCGTGTGGCACCCCAGTTGTCGCCTCCGATATCCCCGGTGTGCGTCAACCAACAAAGATGACCGGTATGGGACGAGTCGTACCTCCAGCAGATGCCCATCGTTTGGCAGAAGGGATCAATGAGGTCCTTGACCATCCCGAAAGATACGACGGTAATGTAACCGCCGTGATTGAGCGTTTTTCATCTAGGCACATCGCTGAAGAGTATGAGCAAGTTTTTCAGGAGTTAATTAAAGGCAGAAAATCTAGCGAGTAAGTTGGCAAAGATATTTACCTTATTCCTATGTGCCTGAGCACCTGAACACCAAAGCGTCTAGGTGCCTAGATAACTAATCGTCTGACCGCCTTTGATATGATGAAAGATAGAGACTTTTTGTGGTTGAACCTGCGCGAATTGCCTTATTTTCGCGCCATGCTCCGAGCAGTGGAAGCGCAGTTTTATCAGGAGTTCGAGTTGCCAGCGCCCACTCTCGATATTGGTTGTGGGGATGGCCATTTTGCACGTATTGCCTTCAACCGTAAATTGGATGTAGGGCTAGACCCATGGCAAGGTCCAATCCACCAGGCAGCCCAAGGTGGTGGTTATCGCTCGTTGGTGCAAGCCATTGGGGGGAGTATGCCCTTCTCCAGCGGGTACTTTGCAAGCGCTCTGAGTAATTCTGTCTTGGAACACATCCCACAGGTAGAGGTTGTACTAACAGAGCTGAAGCGGGTGCTTAAACCAGGTGCTCTATTCCTGTTCTGCGTGCCCAATCCGCGCTACCTGACTGAGCTTTCCGTCCCGGGATTGCTGGGCCGGGTTGGTCTAACGGGAGCTGGTCGGGCATATACGGATTGGTTTAAACGTATGTCGCGCGTAGAGCATGCAGTTTGGCCGGACGTTTGGGAAAATTGGCTGGAAAACGCAGGTTTCCAGCTGGATAAGTGGTGGCATTATTTTTCACCCCAGGCCATGCGTACCTTGGAATGGGGTCACTATTTTGGTGCTCCCACCCTTCTTCCTCATGCCATCAGCAGACATTGGATCATTGCCCCATGGCGCTGGAATTTATTCCTGACGGAACGGCTCGTCAGGCAGCATGCGATTGCCCAACCGGATCCTCAGGGCACCTTCACCTTCTACGTGGCTAGAAGTATCTGATATATCATGAGCCAGACAGAATCCAGGAATCAACCTTTTAATGAGGATTACTTCTCCAGAGGTCCTTATGCACAGGTAAACTTTGCCCACTTTAGCCAGTATTGGTGGTCGAATCGCTATTATGCCAGATTAGCTCGCCACCATGGGCCATCTCATGGAAGGGTGCTGGAGCTTGGCTGCGGGATGGGTCATCTACTAGCATGGCTAACGGACCGCTACCATGTTTTTGGCTGTGATATCAATCCATGGGCACTTTCTCAAGCTCGGCGGAATGTGCCTAAGGGGAATTTTTTACTCCTTTCAGGGGATGAGCCATATGCTTTTCCGGAGGCGGTTTTCGATATTGTGATTGCCAAACATGTGGTTGAGCATTTAAGCCACCCGGAGCAGGCCATCGCTGAGATTAGCCGGGTACTAAAAGCCAATGGATTGCTTATCCTGGTTACACCCAACTTGAGTTCGCCTATGCGCAAACGAAAACAGGTCCAATGGATTGGGTATAAGGACCCCACCCATATCAGCTTGAAGCCTCCAGAAGAGTGGCTGGCATCCTTGCGTCTTCATGGCTTACAACCACGCCGTGTTTTCTCCGATGGTTTTTGGGATGCCCCTTATATTCCGATCATTCCCACCCCCCTGCAAAAGTTCTTCTTTGGCGCTCCGGGGGGCTTGCAAGCTATTCTTGGATGGAGTATTATTCCTCTTCGTATGGGTGAAAGCCTGATTGTCCTGGCGGATAAAGCATGAATCGAGAGCCAACGGTTCTGGATTATGTTAAATCCCTCTTCAAGGGGAAACCATTAGCGCTTCCATCTCCGGAAGAAGTGCCCCAAACAACTCAACCGTTAAGTGAAGCGCCCCAAGAGCAGCTCGTGGTAGCTGATGAAGAGGCTGCTCTTTCAGAGGCACCCAGTACTCGCACTCCTGGGATCGCTTTACCATGGCGCTCGTTGCTGGCACTTGGGCTTGCCCTAGCAGCTCAGATTTCCTTACAGCCGCGTCCCAACCGTACCTGGCTTCCTGGGGTCATTTTATATTTATGCGCTGCAGGCTGGCTGGCTTGGGCTGCCTGGAAAGGGGAATGGGCTCCCGCCGATTTGCCGGAGGCCGAGGCACGCCCGGAAGATTATCGCGTGCGTGCCAGGTGGCTATATCTCAGCCTGCCTCTGGCTTTGGTAACCTTTCTCACCCTGGGAGGTAACCGGTTTACCACGCTCAATGTCACCTTGTGGATCCTGGCAATCATATTCACCACCCTGGCATTTTGGCAGGGGGAATACCCCTTCAAGGGTTGGTGGGTGTGGTTAAAAGCACACCTGCGCCTTCCATGGAAACTATCCATATCCACATGGACATTACTCGTCTTAGCCGCTACAGTCTTGGTGGTTTTCTTCCGCACTTATCATATGGACCAGGTTCCGCCAGAAATGGTCAGTGACCATGCCGAGAAATTGTTGGATGTTTGGGATGTCCTGCATGGGCAGACGAGCATCTTCTTCCCGCGTAATACTGGCCGTGAAGCCATTCAGATGTACCTGACAGCAGGCATTATCCAGTTGTTCCGAACCGGATATTCATTCCTAAGCCTGAAGATTGGCACGATCCTGGTAGGATTGTTGACCCTGCCGTTCCTTTATTTGCTTGGCAAGGAGCTGGGCAACCGGCGCGTGGGTCTATTTGCCATGCTATTTGCTGGCATTGCCTATTGGCCGAACGTCATTTCACGCGTCGGGCTGCGTTTCCCGCTCTATCCATTGTTCGTTGCACCCACCCTGTACTACCTGATTCGAGGCCTGCGCACCTCCAATCGCAATGATTTTATCCTGGCAGGTCTGGCACTGGGGATTGGATTACATGGATACACGCCTATCCGCATCTTGCCACTTGTCGTCCTGGTTGCCGTCGGTTTATATTTGTTACATCCCCAAGCCAGGGGCAAGCGCACACAGACCATATCCGGACTGCTGGTTTTGGTGCTGGTATCCCTGATCCTCTTCTTACCTCTGCTACGTTTTGCGTTGGAATACCCTTCCCTATTCGACCTGCGGGCTTTCTCCCGACTGGGAACGACCGAGCGCCCTCTGCCTGGACCTGCAATGGTGATATTTCTTAAAAACTTATGGAATGCCTCAATTATGTACTTCTGGTCGGATGGGCAGATATGGGTCCATTCGGTCACCAACAGCCCTGCCCTGGATTTCATTTCAGCGGCACTATACTACCTAGGTGTGGTTTTGTTGTTAATTCGTTATATCCGGCGGCGCACATGGCAGGATTTATTCCTGCTCCTTTCAGTTCCCCTGCTGATGCTGCCATCCATTCTCTCATTGGCTTTTCCGGATGAAAATCCGGCGTTAAATCGAGCAGCCGGTGCGATCATCCCGGTCTTTTTGGTCGTCGCCATCGCTTTGGACGGATTGCTGTCTGCCATGGAGAAGCGGGCACCCTCCAAAGCTGGGTCGACATTTGCCTGGGGACTGGCAGTCATCTTGATATTCATCTCTGCATTGGGCAACTATGATCTGGTGTTCAACCAGTACCAGCGTGCCTATGAGCTGTCCTCCTGGAATACCTCCGAGATGGGGAGAGTCGTCCATGATTTTGGGGACATATATGGGAGCACTGATACTGCATATGTAGTACCTTACCCTTACTGGGTAGATACCCGCCTGGTGGGGATGAACGCCAGTGACACGACCCGCGATTATGCCATCCCACCGGACCAGATATCACTTACCCTGAATGATCCGCGTCCGAAGATGTTTCTGGTTAATTCTGAAGACCAGGCGGACCTTGATTTATTGCGCCAGCTTTTCCCTCAGGGTAATGCTTCGACCTATGCATCACAGGTCGGAAAGAATTTTTATATTTATATGGTTCCACCGGCATCGACGATTTCTGGAGGGATTCCCTCCACTGGTGGAATATCATCACCCTAAGGCTAGCCTCGACACAGGAATTATTGCTCTCCGAAATGATTTCAACCTTTCATGAATCAATAGACTTGTATGAATGATGTAATGCCTGACGCCCCACCCCAACCTGCCCCGAAGAAGAAATGGCAGCTAGTGACACCTTTGATATACGAGGTCCTGTTGGTGTATATTCTTTTCATTGGGGCATTTTTTCGCTTTGTGGGCATTCAATGGGGTGATTTTCAGTACCTCCATCCAGATGAACGTTTCCTGATTTGGGTCGGATCGGATATCCAGCCCATAACGACGCCCCCCGAGGCTTTGGGGACGCCTCCAAATATCACCAATAACCCGTGGAGGGCAATTTTTGGGAGCGCCTATCCCGATTGCCATAACTGGGGTGGTTATTTTGATGCCTCCTGCTCGCCCCTCAACCCCAATAACCGCGGGCATGCATTTTATGTTTATGGCACACTGCCCATGTTCCTGACCCGCTATTTGGTGCAGGAGATATACGGTCATACTGGTTTCAATGAAATGACCATTGTTGGGAGAGTGCTTTCAGCCCTGGTGGATTTATTATCGGTGATCCTGGTGTATGCCATTGGGAAACGGGTCTTCAACAAACCGGTGGGGTTGCTGGCGGCTGCCTTTACAGCTTTCACTGTGCTGAATATTCAGCAGTCCCACTTCTTTACCATGGATACATTCTCTAGCTTCTTTACCTTGTTGGCGATTTATTATGCCGTCAGGGTGTGCCTGGTGGAGGGTGAATCCAAAGCTATTCAGTTGACCGGTGCGGATAGCTCAACCTCCCTCTCTCCTGAGGAGGAGGGTGGTGGGCAATCACAACCGCTTCTCACCCGCCTCACGGCACTCATCAAGCATCCATACTTCGGTCTATCCATCGCCTTTGGAATTGCCCTGGGCTGTGCCGTGTCCTCCAAGCTGAATGCTGCTCCGGTAGCGTTCGTGCTGCCGGTCGCGTTTGGGGTAATGATCTGGCGGAAACCCGCCCAGGAACGCCCACGCTGGCTGATGAACGCCGCAATTTACCTGGGAATAGCTGCTTTTGTCAGTATCCTGGTTTTTCGAATTTTCCAACCTTATGCCTTTTATGGACCTGGCTTCTTCGGTTTAAAGCCCAACCCACAATGGGTGGCAAATATCAAGGAACAACGGAGTCAGGCCGCCGGTGACATCGATTACCCACCATCCTTACAGTGGGCCCGCCGTCCCGTCTGGTTCTCTGCCCAAAACATGGTAGCATGGGGCTTGGGGATACCCCTGGGCATCCTGGCATTCTTTGGTTTCTTGTGGGCTGGCTGGCGCATATTCAAAGGGGGTTGGCAGCAGCATGTGGTGTTGTGGTTGTGGGGAGGCTTTTATTTCATCTGGCAGTCGTTACAGTTTAACCCGACCATGCGATACCAGATGCCCACGTACCCGATTATGGCAATCTATGCTGGTTGGGCCGTCGTTGAGTTATGGCAATTTAGAAAGAGTAAGCGAGAAGATAGAAGGACTCAGGCAAGTGATCCAGGGCCATCTAGAACCAGGTGGATGCCCCTCGTATCCGCCCTAATCGGAGGCAGTGTGCTCCTTGCCACCTTCGCCTGGGCGCTTATTTTTAGTTTGATCTATGCTCGTCCTATCACCCGCGTGGCAGCCTCCGATTGGATATACCAGAATATCCCCGGACCTATCAACTTGCATATCCAGGGCGATGATGGATCTTACAACCAGTTGATTTCAATTCCCTATGGCAGCACTATCCAATCTGGCTTTCCGTATCAGACGAGTTTCACCGCCAATGCGAGTGGTGCCCTGAACGATATCTATCTAGCGCATGTCACTGATACCCAAGGCTCCCAATCCACCGTCTTAAATGTGTCTCTCTCGACTTCTTCCGATACGGGACTGCCGCTGATGGCAGAGGTGATCACCGTTTCTCCCGGAGTGTCTGGTACTTCAGCAGCAGGGGGATACTTGCTGAAATTTGAGACCCCCTTTACCATGATTACCGATCAGGTGTATATCCTCACGCTGGCTCTCGCTACGGGGGATCGCGTCTTGGATATTTGTGGACCGATGGGGATTAACCTGCAGACTTCCACTGAGCTGATTGTCCAGACGATGACTGGACCGGACCAGTGCCTGATCCGTTACGACGCTCCCTACGTCATCGCCATTACACCCCAAGAGGATGGGCTGTTGGAGTCCATTACCCTGAGCCAGTTGGTTGACCAGACCCCTGCTCCTGCTCCCCAAACATTGGTGCTCACCATCGGACCTACCGGAGATAGCCAAATCGTGGCTACTGCCAGCCTCACTGCTGACTTAACCCCCGGACCAGACGGGCTTGGAGCGGGATATTCAATGACCCTCGATCACCCGGTGACCGTGGAAAAAGGTAAGACTTACAGCCTGTCACTGTCATTGGAGGCTGGAAGCGGTGTGGTCAGCTTACAGGGATCAGCAGTGGCTAACGAAGGGGAATGGGATGATGGTTTACCTCTCCGGGTGGGTGGGTATGATGCCTTTGGTGGCATTTATACGGCAGGCTTGAATTTTAATATGTATACGGATGATAACCCCGATAAGCTGGAGCATTTCATCAACGTATACGACCAAACCGAGTACATTCTGATCAGCTCCAATCGGCAATGGGGTTCATTGCCCCGCCTTCCCGAACGCTTCCCGATGACCACTCTGCATTACCGTCATCTTTTAGGCTGCCCTGATGGCCGTACCATTCAATGGTGCTACAGCGTCGCCCAACCAGGGATATTCCACGGAGACCTGGGTTTCGAGCTAGTGGCAGTTTTCCAATCTGACCCATCCGTCGGCTCATTGCGTGTTAACGACCAGTTTGCTGAAGAAGCATTCACCGTTTATGACCACCCAAAGGTGCTCGTCTTTCGTAAAACAGATGCCTATGCCTCTTCAGGTGCGCGTCAGATCCTGAGCCAGGCAAATTTCTCTGAGATGGTACGGATAACTCCCAAAAAAGCCGCCTACCATCCCGCTAATCTGAAATTACCCGAGGAGCGTCAGGCTACCCAGAATGTCGGGGGCACCTGGTCAGAGCTATTTGACCCACAGGCTGTTCAGAATCGCTTCCAGGTCTTGGGAGTCATTGTCTGGTATCTAAGTGTGAGCTTGCTGGGTCTGCTGGTTTACCCCTTGCTGCGAGTAACATTGCCAGGTCTGCCAGATCATGGATATCCCCTGGCCAGGATCGCGGGAATGCTGGTATTGGCATACCTGACCTGGTTGGCGGGCTCAGTTAATATTCCCTTTAGTCGTCTCGCGATCAGCATGGTGATCCTTGTAATGGCAGTCGGAGGCGCATACCTGGCATATCGTCAACGGGATGAGCTGCGCGCGGAGTGGCGTTCCAGGCGCACATATTTCCTGATCATTGAGGGTTTGGTGCTGGGATTTTTCCTGATTTTCCTGTTTATCCGCCTGGGCAACCCGGATCTTTGGCATCCATGGAAGGGTGGAGAAAAGCCGATGGATTTCTCCTACTTCAATGCGGTGTTGAAGAGCACCACTTTCCCGCCCTACGACCCCTGGTACGCGGGCGGCTACATGAACTACTACTATTGGGGTTACGTCTTCGTGGGCGTGCTGGTCAAGTGGCTGGGCATTGTCCCTTCGTTCGCATATAACCTCATTATTCCCACTCTCTTCAGCATGGTCACTATGGGGGCTTTCTCCATTGGGTATAACCTCAGCCATACACATAGCCATTATGGGGAGGTGCTGAAGGATCACGATCCACCGGATTCTGAAAAATCTCTGCCGGCTACCACTCGAAAACCTTATTTGATTGGTTTTGCATCTGCTTTGGGGGTGGCGGTGTTGGGTAACTTGGGCACGTTGCGCATGATCTTCAAGGGTTGGGAACAGTTGGGTGTTCCCGGGGGCTTGACCGACAGTACCGGTTTCTTCATCCGTCTGGCTGGTTTGCCGGTTGGAATTTGGAATGTCTTGTTTCGTGGTGCCCAAATGCCCTACGCCCTGGGTGATTGGTATTGGATTCCCAGCCGGGCAATACCTGCCCCAGGTGATGTAGAACCCATCACTGAATTCCCCATTTTCACCTTCCTCTATGCAGACCTGCATGCCCACATGATTGCCATGGCAATAGCCATGCTTGCCCTCACCTGGGTTGTGGCTGTGCTGATGGGCAAAGCGCGCTGGCAGAGCGTTGGAGCTGGGGCTGCAAGCATTATTTTGGGTGGGCTGGCGATTGGAGCACTCTACCCCACTAATCTATCTGATATCTATACCTACCTGCCCATTGGAGTGGCAGCTTTGGGGTATGCCCTCTTTCGCTATGCAGACCCTGGGCGCCTTTCCTGGTTGCCTAAAGTCGGAACCACGGTTAAACGCCTGATCCTGGCTGGATTAGGGATGCTTCTGCTGGTAATAGTCTCATATGGGTTATATCTACCCTACCGTCTCTGGTATGCTCAACCCTATAGTTCTGTCATCCCGTGGTTTGGCACCCACACGCCATTTTGGTCATACTTTACGCATTGGGGTCTGTTCCTGTTTGTGATTATCTCCTGGATGGTGTGGGAAACACGCGAGTGGATGGCGTCCACCCCCCTTTCTTCGTTGCGGAAGCTTGAGAGATATAACAGTCTAATAATCCTGGGGGTGGTAATTCTCTTCTTGACCTGTCTGCTATTCAGCATCAGAATCCCTGGGATCGAGAATATGAGCCTGTTGAGTAAATTGCCCCTTGGAAGAGGAGCAGCCCTTGTCTGGTTCATCCTGACCCTGGCAGCCTGGGCAGGTGTCCTGCTGCTGCGCCCAGGGATGCCGGATACCAAGCGCCTGATTCTGTTCTTGGTGGGTACCGGCCTGCTCATCACGCTGGTGGTCGAGGTAGTGGTGGTCCGTGGTGATATTGGGCGCATGAATACCGTTTTCAAGTTCTACCTGCAGGTGTGGCTACTTTTTGCCATCTGTGCGGCAGCCGCGTTGGGCTGGTTGCTTGAGCCAGTTAGGCGCTGGCTGCCAGGTTGGCGCATATCCTGGCGGGTAGCGTTTGGGTTTTTGGTATTTTCTGCAGCATTGTTCACCCTGTATGGCAGCATGGCCAAAATAAAGGATCGTTGGGTGCCCACCGCCCCCCATACACTTGACGGCATGGCCTACATGCCTTATGCCACATATGATGAAACCTACCCCAATGTGAGCGAGAACACACCCGTGGAACAACGTGGCATCAAAATGGATCTAAGCCAGGATTATCGCGCCATTCGTTGGATGCAGAGTAATATCCAGGGCTCACCAGTCATCGTGGAAGCAAATTCCCGTAATCTTTATCGTTGGTATTCCCGTTTTACCATTTATACGGGTCTGCCAAGTGTGGTTGGCTGGGAGTGGCACGAACAGCAGCAGCGCGCCCTTAATGCACCCGAGTGGGTTACCAAACGCATCACGGATATCGACCAGTTCTACACTACAGTGGATACAGACGCCACCAAACAATTCTTGAATTTGTATGGTGTACACGATATTGTGGTCGGGCAGCTTGAACAAGTCACCTATCCCGGACCAGGTCTGGATAAATTCCCCGCCTTCAATGCGATTCTGTGGAATGAAATATATCGTGATGAGAATACGGTCATCTATGAGGTGATCAAATGATCCAAATCTTGGTTTGGTGGCTGCTTATGCAAATATTAGGTTGGCTGGCTCTGCCCACTGCCATGCGAATTTTCCGCTGGCTGCCAGATCGGGGCTATTCATTCTCCAAGGCTCTTGGCTTGTTGTTGATCAGCTACTTTTTATGGACGGGTGCCAGCACGGGCTTACTCAACAATGACTTGGGAGGCATCCTGTTCTCCTCCCTGCTCGTGGCAGCCATCTCCGCCTGGTTCTACTTTCGGTGTAAGGGGACCATTATCCCAGATATCTGCTCCTTCTTGCGTGATAAATGGAAGCTGGTTGTTACTGTGGAAGTACTTTTCACCCTCGCCCTGGTTGGCTGGGCACTGCTTCGGGCTTATGCCCCCTATAAGATCGAGCCTACGGGTGGCGAAAAGTTCATGGAGATCGCTTTCCAGAATGCCATCTTACGCAGCGAACATTTCCCAGCGCTTGACCCCTGGCTTTCTGGTTTTGGGATTTCTTATTATTATTTTGGCTACGTGATGATGGCTCTGCTCACCCGTCTGTCAGGTGCGGTTTCGGGAGTGGCTTTTGACCTGTACGATTCATTGCTTTTCGCCCTTACCTTGATCGGCTCTTGTGGTGTGGTGTATAACCTGGTGGCTTTCACCCTCAAAGCTCGCCATAAGGAAGGTGATGCTGCTCCACCCGCAGAGCCTCCCCTGGCAGCCGGGGTGCTGGGGGGACTATTGGTGACAGTGATGGGCAACCTGGAGGGTGTGCTGGAATCGCTGCATTCCAGGGGAGTGCTGGCTGATAGCTTTTGGAGCTGGATCGATATCCCAGGTCTGGCTGGGTCACCGGTAGTTAAATCTTGGTACCCCGGGAATGTATTCCTGTGGTGGTGGCGAGCTTCACGCGTTCTATCTGACAAGAATTTTCTCGGGCAGAATATGGGTGTCCAGCCTATTGATGAGTTCCCATTCTTCAGCTTTCTGCTTGGTGACAACCATCCGCATGTGTTGGCACTTCCCTTTGTGCTTCTGGCAATTGGCTTGGCGCTCAATCTGCTCCTGCGCCAGATGAACGAGGAGCGCATTTTTCGGCGAAGCAACGCGAGCGTTTCGGGTGAGCGAGGCGATGGGCGTAGCATAGTAATGGATGAAGCGGATCCCAAGCCCGTATCCCGGCGGCATTGGTGGAATCCGGTCGCTTTTGCTCTCGATAACGACTGGCTGCTATTTGTCTTCTCCGCCCTGATCCTTGGCGCATTGGGTTTCTTGAACACCTGGGACCTGCCCATCTATCTCGGACTGGTCGTTCTGGCGTATGGGTTGGGTCTCGTAATGGTGAAGGGTTACCTGGATCGAGAGACTATCTATCGTGGCGTCTCTTTAGGTCTGGGCTTGGGCATTCTATCGGGGTTGTCGTATATCTTTTTCTATCTGAGTTTTAGCTCGCAAGCTGCGGGCGTCTTGCCCTATGTCTTCCCCCCTACACGCTTGCCTCAATACCTGGTCATGTTTGGCACATTTATCTTCCTTTTGACGAGCTTTCTGATTATAAGCCTCAGCAAGCAAGGGGAGGCGTGGGGCAGGCTGTTTAAATCAGCCTTCACCTGGTGGTGGCGCATCTTATTAATTTGCATTGGGCTTTATTTGGTGATCATGTTGCTCATTGCACTGGTCCTCTTCGCTCAGCAGCTGTTGCCTGGTAGCACACTGGCGGCGACCATCCAGTCTATCTTGGGAGGCATAAGCCTTAGAGAAGCCTTCGGTGCCAGCATGAGTACTCGCTGGCGCGACCCATGGCTCTTGCTCCTGGTAACTGCCCTTTTGGCATTAGTGATTGCCAACATCAGCAGCCTCGTACGGCAAAGGTCAATCCCTGAGGATACGCAATCAGGTGAACTTGCCCCATTACCCACTATCAGCAGTGACACATTTGTTTATCTCCTCATCTTCTCTGGGCTCGCCCTGACTTTGGTGGTTGAATTTCTCTACCTGCGCGATAGCTTTGGTGTACGCATGAATACCGTGTTCAAGTTTTATTACCAGGCGTGGGTGATGCTGGGTTGTGCCAGTGCGTACGGTATCTGGTGGCTATTAGACCGGCTTGAGAAACCTCTCAGTCGCGTGCTGTTTGTGGCAGGAGCCACATTATTCATTGGATTAGGTCTGGTTTACACGGTGATGGCAATCCCCAGTCGCGCCGGGGATTTTAAAGATGCTGCGAACCTGGACGGAGCGAGTTCCATAGCCATGAATAACCCTGATGACTGGGCTGCCATCCAGTGGCTGGATGCATATGTAGGGCAAGGCCTGCCTGCCGGGAGTGTTCCTGTGATCCTGGAGGCGCCCAGTATCCCACCATGGGGTGGGTCTTATACCTATGAGGGTCGCATCAGTGCTTTTACTGGATTTCCAACGGTCTTGGGGTGGGCGGTACACGAAAGCCAGTGGCGTGGTAGCTATGACGAACAGGCCAGACGCGAGCCCGATATTGCCACGATTTATACCAGCTCGGATGGTCAAACCACATTGGCGTTGCTGTATAAGTGGAATGTAAGCTATGTCATCCTTGGCTCACCTGAGCTAAGCTATATTCAGCATGTTTGCAGCCAATCTGGGTCGAGCTGTTCTACAAGTTCTGCCCTAAAGAAATTTGCGATGGTGCTGCAGCCGGTGTTCTCTCAAGGACAGGTAACAATATATAGAGTTCCATAAAGAATATGTGCAGCGGCAGGAGTTTTTTATTTCTGTTCTGGTTTAATTCACGGTGAGTAGCTGACTGTATGAAGGTCTTTATTCGTCAATGAATATGCTTCCAGGTAAATAGTTAAGCCACATAAAAACTAATCCAATTGGGGCAAAGCTTTTGTTGTGCCCCATTTATTTATCTGCTCTATTGAAGGCGGTATAATACGGTCGGGTAACCCATGAAAGCTAATAAAACCACATCTGAGCATTATCTATATGGGTTGGCTTTCCTGTTGGCGTTGGGAATACGACTCTATCAATTAGGCGTCGCTCCGTTGACTGACGCTGAAGCTGGATGGGCTCTTCAGGCATTGGGTCTTGCCCACGGTGGGTCTGTGACATTGGGGGCACAACCGGCCTATATCCTCCTTACTAGCCAGCTATTCTCCATCCTTGGGGATACAAATTTCCTGGCGCGCTCTTTTCCCGCCCTTGCGGGGAGTCTGATTATCTGGTTGCCGTACTATTTCCAGCGTTGGATGGGAGATTCGACCTGGTTGCACCGGGCAGGCGTGGTGATGGCGTTCGGGTTGGCGATTGACCCAGGGTTGGTGTCACTTTCCAGGCAGGCAGGTAGCTTGATACCTGCGCTGGCGTTCACCCTTCTGGCTTTGGCCTGTCTTTATAACCGGCGAATGATTTGGGCGGGAATCTTCGCCGGGCTAGCCCTGTTATCCGGATTGGCTTTCTTGCAAGGAATACTCATCCTTGGGTTAGGCTGGGGACTATACCGTTTGGCGGGTAGAAAATTGGATCACACTCAGCCGGTTGAAGCTGATGCTGAGCCACCTATGGAATCACTCCCTGCGAATTCGATCAGGGTTAGTGTACTCGCCTTTGCACTGACTATACTTGTTGCTGGCACTCTCTTTTTACAAGCTCCGCAGGGTCTGGGAGCCCTGGCAGAGACCATTCCAGCTTATCTGAAAACCTGGATAACCTCAAGCGGAATACCCATTCTACGCTTACCCGCCAGCCTGCTGGTTTACCAACTTTTGGTGCTGATTTTTGCTATTTTCGGGGCTGCTCGTGCTTGGTTTGGTCAATGGGATGACCAGCATCCTCGCCAGGCATTGATGGGTTTGAGTTTATGGGCTGTAGTGGGTTTTCTGTTGCCTTTACTCTATGCAGGTCGCCAGGTGGGTGACATGGCTTGGGCACTCATTCCGCTTTGGGAATTGGCAGCTATCGAGATCAGTCGTTCATTGCTTGCAGACGAAGATCGTCTCACCCGCCTGGTGGCGGCTGGTTTGGGACTGCTCCTGTTTGTGCTGGCAGTTATTGGATGGATGAATATGCTTTCCATCGCACGTTACCAGGTTAATGTGGTGATCTATTGGGCAGTCATCATAGGAGCATTCCTCTTGGGGTTTATCGCTGCGTTACTGGTTCTTGCCGGGTGGTCGGCAAAGGCTGCCAAATTAGGTGCGGTTTGGGCACTTTGTATTGTGCTGGCATTATTGCTCATTTCAAATACATGGGGGCTGGCGATTGTTCGCCAAAATGGTGCCCAAGAGTTGTGGGCTCACCCACCCGTTACAGGCCAGGCTGATCTGCTTGCGGTAACCCTGACTGATCTCTCCAGCCGGAACACCGGCTTGCGTGACCAGCTGGAAATCGTCGTATTGGATGACTCTCCTGCCCTGAAGTGGGCACTGCGCCATTATCCAAATACCCGCTTTGAGACTGCCCTTTCTTCAACCGAATCACCTCCGGTTGTAATCACCCAAAAAGGAGCCGAGGAGCCCCGTTTAGCAGAGAAGTACCGCGGGCAGGATTTTGTGTGGCGGATTTATCCAGGATGGCAAGGTGTTTTTCCACCTGACTTTATTAATTGGCTGGCTTTTCGTCAAGCGCCACTGGGTCAGGATCAGATAATTTTATGGGCACGGGCTGACATTTTCCCGAACGGGGGTTCCGAAACAACCGGGAGTGCTACTCCATAATGTCACATTGATAAACGAGCGTCGGAATGAGAATTGCCAAAACTATCGCTATTGATGGGCCAGCTGCTTCAGGGAAATCTACCCTGGGGCAAAAGCTTGCCCAAGCCCTAGGATATCTGTACTTCGATACGGGTGTGATGTACCGCGCAGTCACCTGGCTGGCATTGAAACAGGGAGTGGATATTGATGATGAAGCTGCCATCACAGCCCTGGCAGAGCAGACTCAAATTGATGTTCGTCCTCCATCCATTCAGGATGGACGCGCTTATGATGTTATTGTGGATGGACAGGATATTACCTGGAATATCCGCCACCCAGAAGTAGATGCTAGTGTCTCACCGGTATCTGCCTATGCAGGTGTGCGGAAAGCTTTGTCTGCCCAGCAGCGCCGAATCGGGGAACGCGGGAATGTTGTTATGGTGGGGCGCGATATTGGCACGGTTGTATTGCCGGATGCAGAATTGAAAATTTACCTGGATGCTTCTGTTTGTGAGCGAGCCCATCGCCGATATAGAGAGCAGCGTCAACGTGGTGAGCCAGCTGATTACGATCATATCCTGCATGCTATGCGTAAACGTGACCAGATCGATTCGAACAGGGTAGTTGCCCCACTGCGCCCAGCTGTGGACGCGCACATTCTATGCTCGGATGGGCTAGATGCCAATCAAGTTCTCGATTTGGCGAAAGCACTGGTTTTCGGAACATGAAGCCATATTCGGTCCCCATTATCAATCGCCTTGCCCGACGAGTCTTCCGGCCAATTTTCAGGCTGGTTTTTCACCTGTTAAGTGATGTCAAAATCACCGGGCGAGAGAATGTACCCAAAAGTGGGTCCTACCTCATCACCATCAATCATATTTCATTCTTTGAGCCGCCATTCATCCTGGCATTTTGGCCAACCCCGCCAGAAGGTGCCGGCGCGATAGAGATTTGGAACCGTCCAGGCCAGGCAATTCTCGTCCGTCTATACCACGGCATACCTGTTCATCGGGGGGAATTTGATCGGCAATTGTTGGACACCATGATCGCAGTATTAAAATCTGGAAGGCCTCTGCTTTTGGCCCCAGAAGGTGGCCGCACGCATAACCTTGGGATGCGCAAAGCTTTACCAGGTGTAGCATACATCGTTGATAAAACTGGTGTACCTGTGGTCCCGGTTGGCATCGTCGGGGCCACAGATGATTTTTTGGATCGCGCATTACGCTTTAAACGTCCCAGGTTGGAAATGCGCATTGGGCAACCTTTTAACTTGCCCTCAGTGGAGGGAAAGGGAGCCACGCGCCGCCAGGCTTTACAGGCTAATGCTGACCAGATCATGCAAGCGATTGCAGCACTAATGCCGCCTGAATATCATGGGGTTTATCAAGCCCCGGGGGAGCCAGTGTGACTCAACAAAACTTCCACACATCCCTATGGTCATCCAGGGGGTATGATCACTCGCGCTGGGAGACCCGCCGTCGCTTCCTGCGTTTCTTGATCCGTACGATTGGATTCACCCTGCTGGTCAAAGTGGACCATATTGAAGGGGTTGAGAATGTGCCTACCAAAGGTCCGGTCATCCTGATGATAAACCACATCAATTTTGTCGACCCTTTCGTCGTATTGAATTCATTACCCCGTAATATTGTCCCAATGGCGAAGGTCGAGGTGTACAACTATCCAATCGTTGGCATTTTCCCGCGCATCTATGGGGTTATCCCGGTACAGCGCGAAGAGTTCGACCGGCGTGCCATACAAGGTGCTTTGGAGGTATTAAGGGCTGGCGAGATAATTTTGGTGGCGCCTGAAGCGCATCGTGGTCCACAGCTCCGCCAGGGGAAGGAAGGCGTTGCATATTTGGCAACCCGTGCCAATGCACCCATTGTGCCCGTGGCCATTGACGGAACGATTGGCTTTCCCACCTTACCGATATTACCTCGCTGGCGTGGACCAGGTGCAATTGTGAAGTTTGGGCACTCATTTCGTTTAAAAACTTTCAATCAACGTGCCGGGCGGGAAATGTTGCGCCAAATGACCGATGAGGCCATGTATATCCTGGCAGCAATGCTCCCGGAATATCGCCGGGGTTTCTATGCAGATCTCTCTCTCGCCACACGAGAGACAATCGAGTGGGTATAAGCTTATAGTTTGGTAAAGCGCTAGAACAAGTCCAACTACATCCGTAATAGGTAGTCTATATACATGCTATAATCATTTCAGTTAAATACCCTATGTTATACCGCCGATATGGTTATTGATTTCACCCTGCTTGGTAATCCCTTTTACGTCGATCAACCACAAGAATCAATTGGGTGGATCGGCTGGGTTATTTTATTAAGCAGTGTGATATTGCTGCTTTTTCGGTGGAGACGGCTTAATAAACGATGGACACGTTTGCACGGGGGAATTTTTATCGGGTTGTCTGTTCTATTGGTCTTAGCCAACTTATTCTTTGTGATCCGCCTCCCCGTTCTTGAGGCCCTGCTACCACTAAGTCGAGCAGTTGAATCGGGTGGGTTTGCCGTCCCTGTATTTGCCACCATACCTTGGGTTTTGGCTGCTGGGTTGTTGGGCGTTTTTCCTGCAGCGGGTTTGGGTTTACTGTCAGGAATATTAATTGCCCTTTTTAATACGCATAGCCCTTTCACTGCGCTTGAATATGGTTTGTTGGCAATCTTTCTTAGCGCGGCTTTCCATCAACGCTATCGTACATGGGTCTTCCGCCTCTTGCGCCACCCATTATTCTCTACTGCCCTGTTTGCCTTAGTCTATCCATTGCTCTTCCTTTTAGATACTACCCTTGCCACCTCAGGAAGCCTGGCGGGTCGCTTAGATTATGCGCTGTCACAAGTAGAAGTTTCATCCATTGTGGTTGGTGCTGAGCTTCTGGTTGCTGGCGTGATTTCAGAATCAATAGCCATAGTGTTTCCTCGCTTGTGGGGTTTTTCCAGTCCATTGGAGCCCTCGCCAGTGGAACGCCGGTTGCAAAGCCGGTTCCTATCTAGCTTGGCACCTTTGGCATTTGTGTTGGTAGTTGGATTGATGGCTGGGGATTGGATTGCTGCAGGTAGAGCCGCTACTAATACGGTGAACGAACGGCTTGGAAGTACAGCCAAGTTAGCTGCCAATAGCGTTCCCTCTTTTCTAGAGATGGGTCAAAACCTGATACAAATCCTTGCCAAAGATCCAATCTGGACTAAAGGAACGCTATCGCAAAAGAATATCCTGATAGGTGATAACCTGCGGACGATTCCGTATTTTAGCGAGTTTTACCTATTGGATGCCAATGGACAGGCAGTGACTGGTTACCCGACGGATGATTTTTATGCTTCCTCCCCATCTGTTGAAGAATATATGGGCATCACCCTCGCCTTGAATGGTGTACCAATTCAGAGGTACACCCTGCCTCCTATCTTAGGAGGGGCGTCCGCTCGCTTATCCTTCCTGGCAGCTGTTTATAATGCCTCGGGGGTGCGTGATGGGGTTCTGGTCGGTCGGACTGACCTGGCTTCCAATCCTTTTATCGAGTCGATCATAATTTCCTTGAATAGCTTATCCGATACCAATGGCGACGGCATATTATTGGATGATAACGGGACAATTCTCTACAGCTCATCCAGTGAGTGGGTGATGAAAAAATACAAGGGGCCGACTTATCTCCAGGGTACTCCCTTTGATGGTCTGACGCTTGATAATATACGTAGCATGATGTACTACCAACCTGTGTGGGGTCGACCATGGGCAGTGGTGGCTTCCGTGCCGGCGCAATATACACAGCAGCTGGCGCTGCAAATCGCAGCTCCACTCATGATCATGATCATTATCCTCTTTTTGATTGCCGCCCTTGTATTACGGTTTTCTTTACGCACAGTGACAGCATCATTACAGAACCTGGCTTTGGAGACAAATCGCATATCCAGTGGTCAATTGGACCGTCCGTTGGAGACAGACGGCAATGATGAAGTCGGACAGTTGCGTCATGCTTTTGAGAACATGCGCTCGAGCCTTAAAGCACGTTTGGATGAGCTGAACCGTCTGTTGCAGGTCAGTAGAGGCGTCGCCTCCAGCTTGGAATTTCAGGAATCAATAAAGCCGGTCATGGAAGCTGCTTTGAGCACTGGTGCCACAGCAGTGAGGGTGGTCCTTTCACCTGAGGCATTGCCTGAAATGAAAGGTGGGTCCCCACCAGTGAGTCGTTTTGGATACGGCCGTGGGAATGAGCAATATAGCTATTTGGACGATCAAATCTTGCCAATGACCCGTCAAAAGGAAGTCGTGGCACTGAATAATCTCAGCCGGGTAAGATTGTTAACTTTTCCTGCAAATGCTCCTCGCCCCGAAGCACTTTTGGCATTACCGCTACACCATGAAAATATGTTTTACGGGGCACTGTGGCTGGCATATGATGCTCCCCACCAATTCAGTGAGGATGAGATCCGCTTCCTGACCACCATCGCCGGGCAAGCCGCTTTGGCCTCGGCAAATTCGCAGTTATTTGCAAATGCTGAAATTGGTCGTCAGCGTCTGGCTGCTATCCTCAATTCGAATCCTGATCCTGTGTTGGTAACCGATTATCAGGGCCGCTTGCTTTTAGCTAACCCGGCTGCCTGGCAGGTATTGGGGCTACCTGGTGAGGCGGTCAATGGGAAAGCGATCAACACCATCATTAATCAACCGACTTTGTTAGGATTGCTCCAGGTCGTCTCGGAAGATAAACAATCAGCTGAGGTTGATCTGGAGGATGGGAAGAGTTATCTGGCAACCGCCTCTTCAGTCATTGTTGAAGGTCAACCTGTCGGTCGCATATGTATCCTGCGCGATGTCACCCGTTTCAAGGAATTGGACACACTCAAATCCGAATTTGTGGCTACAGTGAGTCATGACCTGCGCTATCCCCTTACTACCATGCGCGGCTATGCCACCATGCTTGAGATGGTTGGTGAGCTTAACGAGCAGCAGGCTACATATGTTCGCAAAATAATCTCCAGTGTGGACGGGATGAACCAGCTAGTGACCAGTCTCTTGGACCTGGGGAGGATCGATGCAGGTGTGGACCTCCAGCCGGAGATGGTACCTGTGCAGGATGTAGTGGAAAGGGTGATTGGTGCGTTACAGCTTACCGCCTCCCAAAAGCAGGTTGTCATCTCCAGTGATATCTCTCCACATGCGATTCCCCTGGTCGAGGCGGATCCTGCTTTACTGCAGCAAGCTCTTCACAATCTGTTGGAGAATGCTGTAATTTATACCGAACCGCGCGGCAAGGTAACTGTGAAGGTTGAGCCCGATAAGGATCAGATGGTGTTTTCAGTTATTGATACCGGCATTGGGATTGCGCCGGTTGACATCCCACGGATTTTTGAAAAGTTCTATCGTGGCGGGCAAAAAGAAGCTAAGAAACGCCAGGGGACCGGTTTAGGCTTGGCGATCGTTAAATCTATTGCTGAGCGCCATAAAGGCAGAGTGTGGGTGGAGAGCCAGCTTGGAAAGGGCAGTGCTTTTCATTTGGCAATTCCTTTCAGGCAACACAAGGGGGAAAACAGGAATGATGGGTAAAAAACCCTAATCTTCCTCTTATTTTTACCTCTTGACCAAATCCTATCATTTTAGGTATAATCATAGTTCGCATGAATCCAAGGAATGACTATTGACCGCCTGGCGCTTGAGAGGATTAATCTCAAGCGCGGGCTTTTGTTCGTCGATTTTCCAGGAGGCATTGAGTGGAAACAAAAGGACTGACCGCACTTCGTATCAGCCTGGCATCCCCAGAAACCATCCGCAGCTGGTCATACGGTGAAGTATTAAAACCCGAGACCATTAACTACCGACGCTTACGCCCTGAAAAGGATGGGCTATTCTGTGAAGCCATTTTCGGACCGACCCGTGATTGGCAATGTTATTGCGGTAAGTATAAAAATATTCGCTACAAAGGGATTATTTGTGATAAATGCGGTGTGGAAGTCACCCGGTCATCTGTACGGCGTGAACGCATGGGGCATATTGAGCTTTCTGCTCCTGTAGCTCACGTCTGGTACACCCGGCGAATTCCATCCTATCTGGGTCTTTTGTTGGATATCTCCCGCCGCAACCTGGATCGTGTGCTCTATTTTGCCCAGTATGTCGTTACCTATGTGGACGAAGACGCACGCCAGAAAGCCCTTAAGCGTCTGGAGGATAATGAACTCGCTGTTGAGCGCGAGAATGCCGCTCAGATCAATTCCAAAATCGCCGAGACCAAGGCGGGTCGTGACCGATCCCTGGCAGAGCAGGAACAGCTCCGCCAGCAAATTACCAAACACTATGATGAATCTGCCGAGCTCGACCCTATCATTAAAGAGGGGCAACGCCTGGAAGGTCTGATAGCGGATAAGCAGGGCAAGGTAACTCGCACTGCCATCACCTTCCAGACCGACACCATGGTGGTTGAAGCCGGTGAGAAGGTTAGCAACCAGCACCTGGTTCGACTTCAAAAGGTTGTTAAGGAGCAGTTGGAAGAGCTGGAGACCCAGCTTAAGGACAAGAAACAGCGCGAGCTCGAGCATCTGAAAATGGATATTGAACGCATCCGCGCTGAAGCCGACATGACCATGGAAGGCTTGCGTAACGAGCTCGAAGAACAATCCGGCACGGTGCGGGACGAAAACGATAGCCTGCGCAATGAGCTGGTTGATCTTCGACCGCTCACATTCATGGGTGAGACACGTTTCCGTGAGCTGAAAACTCGTTGGGGTCAGGTATTTCGCGCCGATATGGGTGCTGAAGCCTTTTATGATATCCTACGCCGGCTTGACTTGAATAAGTTAGCAGAAGAATTATGGAAAGAAGTTCGCACATCCAAAAGCAAACAGAAGCGCAAGAAAGCCACCAAACGCTTGAAAGTCGTCGAGGCCTTCCGCCGTTCAGGCAACCGCCCGGAGTGGATGGTACTCACCGTACTGCCGGTAATTCCGCCCGATCTGCGACCCATGGTTCAGCTGGATGGAGGTCGCTTTGCCACTTCCGATTTGAACGACCTGTATCGGCGGGTGATCAATCGCAACAACCGGCTAAAGCGTTTGCTTGAGCTGGGTGCGCCCGATGTCATCGTGCGTAACGAGAAGCGCATGCTACAGGAAGCTGTTGACTCGTTGATTGATAACTCTCAACGCGGCAAAGCCCTTTCACGCCGCGGGCGGCGTGAGCTTAAGTCTTTGAGCGATATGCTCAAAGGGAAGAAGGGTCGTTTCCGCAGGAACCTGCTTGGTAAGCGTGTGGATTATTCCGGCCGTTCTGTGATCGTGGTCGGACCGCAGCTTAAACTCTACCAATGCGGTTTGCCTAAGGGCATGGCATTGGAATTGTATCGACCGTTTGTGATTTCGCGCCTAGTTTCCCATAATTATGCCGCCAATGTCAAAGGTGCCAAGCGTTTTATCGAGCGCAATCGCCCGGAGGTATGGGAAGTCTTGGAGGAGGTCATCAAGGAACGCCCGGTTATGCTTAACCGTGCCCCCACCTTGCACCGCCTGGGTATTCAAGCATTTGAGCCCATCCTCATCGAAGGTTCTGCCATCCAGCTACACCCATTGGTGACCACAGCTTTCAATGCTGACTTCGATGGAGATCAGATGGCAGTCCATGTGCCACTTTCGCAAAAAGCAGTCACGGAAGCCCGTGAACTGATGCTTTCCTCCCGCAACCTACTTAAACCTGCCGATGGTGAGCCAATCATCAGCCCATCCAAGGATATGGTTCTTGGCGTCTATTACCTAACGACTGCGGATCCCTCCCGTAAACACAAGGGAGATGGGCGCAACTTTGCAGATATTGATGAGGTGGAGTTGGCGTATAACCTGGGTCAGCTGGATGTACATTCAGATATCCAGGTTGTGGTTAAAACCATGTACGATGAAAACGGTGACCGTCTACCGAAGGCTGAAGAACGCCTGCTCAAGACTACCGTTGGGCGCGTCATCTTCAATCGCATCCTGCCTCCCGAGATTCAATTCATCAACTGGAAATTGGATAAGGGCGATCTTAAGGATCTGATCGCAGAGCTGTATGAAGTCGGCGGAGAAAGTCAGACCCCCGAGGTTGCCGACCGCATCAAGGAAATTGGCTTTGAGTATGCCACCCGCTCAGGATACAGCATCGCAGTTTCAGATATCACCGTTCCTCCCGAAAAGCAGGAGATCATAAACCAATCCTTAAAGGAAGTGGAGCTGGTTCAGCGAGACTTTCGCAGAGGCTTGCTTACCGAACAAGAACAAAATGATCGTGTGATCAACATCTGGCAGCGGACAACCAACGACGTTGCCGAAGCAGTCAAGCATTATATGGATCCGTATGGCAACCTGGCAACCATGGCAAATTCGGGTGCCACCAAGGGTGGTTTTGGACCCATCTCACAGCTGGCAGGCATGCGTGGTCTGATGGCCGACCCATCCGGGCGTATCATTTCTCACCCCATTCGTTCGAACTTCCGCGAAGGCTTGAACGCTCTGGAATACTTCATCTCCACCCATGGCGCCCGCAAAGGTTTGGCTGATACCGCCCTACGCACTGCGGATGCCGGTTACCTTACCCGCCGCCTTGTGGATGTAGCCCAGGATGTGATCATTAACGAGCTAGATTGCAATACCCAGGATGGCGTCCCCATTCGCAAGAGTGACGACGTCGCTGGGCAATCCATGGGTACGCGCCTATTCGGCCGTGTGGTTGCTCAGAATGTAATCGACCTCAAAACCGGTGAAGTATTAGCTGAACGAGGCGATATGTTGGATCGGGATAAGGTTCGCCGTCTCACTTCTGCCGATGTCCAGGAAGTTATCGTGCGTTCACCGCTCACTTGTGAGTTGGATCACGGTATCTGCGCTCAATGCTATGGCATGGATTTGGGTCGTGGCAAGATGGTCGAGATGGGTTCAGCCGTCGGGATCGTGGCTGCACAATCCATTGGCGAACCAGGTACACAGCTTACCCTGCGTACCTTCCATACCGGCGGTGTGGCAGCTGGCGGAGATATCACCACTGGTCTGCCGCGTGTTGAAGAGCTTTTTGAAGCTCGCCGCATGCCCAAAGGTGAGGCAAAAGTCGCTGAGATCGCCGGCACTGCCCACATCATGCAGTCGGATCGCTATTCCGAGCTGCGCCTGGTACGTATCGAGCATTCCGAGATGGTAAGCGATGAATACACCATTCCGGAAAGCTGGACCGTGGCTATTGAAGATGCCACCGAGGTAGCCCAGGGGGATGTGGTGGCATTCCTGGATACAGCCACCATCGTCGCACAACACACCGGGCGCGCTCGCCTTGAAAAGGGTGAGGATGGCACAAAAGTGGTTATCTCCTATGAAGTGCACCAGGAAGCGGAGCATGAGATCCCCACCAACGCTCGTTTGCTGGTTAAGGATGGCGAACATGTGGAGCCGGGTCAGGCGATCACTGAAGGTTCGTTAAACCCCCACCGCATCCTACGCATCCAGGGACGATATATCGCCCAGATGTACCTGCTGACTGAGGTCCAGAAAGTATATCGGTCACAGGGTCAGAACATCAATGATAAGCATTTCGAAGTGATCATCCGCAAGATGACCTCCAAGGTGCAGGTTACCCGCCCGGGTGACACAAATTATCTCCCTGGCGACCTGGTGGATCTGCTCGAGCTCAAGCGCGTCAATGAGGAGCTGCTCTCACAGGGGAAACGCCCGGCACGCTTTATAGAGACACTGCTTGGGATCACCAAGGCCTCCTTGAGCACCGATTCCTTCCTGTCAGCTTCATCCTTCCAGCACACCATCAAAGTGCTGGCGGGGGCAGCCATCGCCGCTTCAGAAGACCCACTGTATGGCTTGAAGGAGAACGTGATCATCGGCAAACTCATCCCGGCTGGTACGGGTTTCGTCCACGGTCGATTTGTCGAGAAGATAAGTGGTGAAGGAACCGCACATGACCGCACTGAAGGCGAATTCGAGGATGATTACACCTCCGAGGATTTTGCCCTGGCAGATGACATCGCCGCAGATGACAACTTCTCAGTAGATTAACTACACCCATTCAAACTTACGGGGCTGGTTTTCCCAGCCCCGTTTTAATTTCTTTTTGTCATCGAGAATTAAATTCTAATGCTCTAGAATCTGCGATAGGAACAGCTTTGTACGGTTTTCCTGTGGATTTTTGAAAATCTGGTCTGGTGTACCGCTCTCAACAATCGTTCCCTCATCGAAGAAATACATGCGGTGAGCGACAGCGCGTGCAAAGCCCATCTCGTGCGTGACTACCAGCATGGTCATCCCGCTCCTCGCCAGCCCGACCATTACATCTAGAACTTCTTTGATCATCTCCGGGTCAAGCGCTGAGGTGGGCTCATCAAAGAGCATGATTTTCGGCTGCATCGCTAATGCCCGTGCGATGGCCACACGCTGCTGTTGACCGCCCGAGAGCTGCCCGGGGAATTTCTGTGCTTGCTCTGGGATGCCCACCCGCTCCAGGAGCTGCATGGCCACTTCCTCAGCTTTCTCTTTGGACCACTTGCGCACCCAGATTGGTGCCAGGGTGATGTTCTGCAATACGGTCAGGTGTGGAAACAGGTTGAACTGTTGGAACACCATCCCAATCTCACTCCGCACCCGCTCGATGTTGCGCACATCATGCGAAAGTTCGATGCCATCGATGATGATCGTGCCGCGCTGGTGTTCCTCCAGGCGGTTGAGCGTGCGGATGAAGGTAGATTTACCTGAGCCCGAAGGACCGAAGATCACGATCACTTCGCCGTGCTTCACTTCCATGCTGATGCCTTTCAAAGCCTGGAAGTTATCGAACCACTTATGCACGTCCCGGGCGATGATGATTGGCTGATCGGCCTTGACCTGATCACTCATAGCATCCTCACTTCTAGCGTTCACCGACACCCAAAGCTTCCTCCAGCTGCAAGCTGGCATATGACATAAAATAGCTGAATATCCAAAAGATCAGTGCAATAAACAGGTAAACTTCCATCTGCAGCCGCACGAACTCAGGTTTTAACTTTAACACCGCATTACCCATCCCCAGCAAATCGTTAATTCCTACGATATACACCAAAGTGGTATCCTTGAACAGCGAGATGAACTGCCCCACAATTGTGGGAATCACCAAACGCAACGCCTGGGGGAGAACGATCAAAGACGTGATATGAAGATTTTTCAACCCCAACGCCTTGGCAGCTTCCACCTGACCAGGCGGGATGGCTTGCAGACCCCCGCGCACATTCTCAGCGGTATAGGCTGCGCTGAAGAATACAATCCCCATCAGGGCACGAATCACTCGGTCGATCCTCGATTCGGTGGGCAGAAAGAGAGCCAGAATGACCGAGAACATAAATAAGATTGTTACCAAGGGTACCCCACGCACAAGCTCTATAAAGGAAATTGAAAACCATTTGACCACCGGCAGGGATGAACGTCTGCCCAACGCCAGGAGCACACCGAAGGGGAAGGAGAGCACGATTCCACCCACCGAGAGCAGTAGGGTGATCAGCAGCCCACCCCACACGGTGGTTGGTACTTTTGGCAGCAAGCTGGAGTTGGTAAACCCGGGCAGGATCACCAGAGGGATCAAAAGGAGAACGATCAGCCACAGGGCTGCAACGTGACTCCCGTGAACAGGTAGAAGTCTCCCAATCCGGTACCCCAGATAGATCAGGATCGGGTTGATCAGCATGAACACCCGGATTGCCAGTGTTATCGTGGATGTTTCCAGTGGGATAATTGCCAGGACGCCCAGCAGGATGGCTAGGAAAATGGCAAATGGCCTGACATACCGCTTCCACACCCCCCAGCTCATACCCACCAGGAAGGTGATCATCAGCATGCTGACGCCTGCGCGC
>Ga0153916_10000084_pt1 | contig 52058 bp, 47 predicted proteins | sample Opewatmetagenome_FD_109642 | JGI IMG/M metagenome (GOLD analysis project Ga0153916, IMG submission 109642) | Freshwater wetland microbial communities from Ohio, USA - Open water 3 Core 3 Depth 4 metaG | ecosystem: Environmental > Aquatic > Freshwater > Wetlands | place: USA: Ohio, Lake Erie...
CAACCGAAATAAGTTGACTGGAGCAAATATTATTGCTATAATGAAGTTACGGTCTAAATCCAAGGATTTATTTCGGTAATAGAATAGACCTACAGGGAGATCATCGATTGTTGCCAAGCGGGGTGTTTTGGGTCAGTTTTACGAAAGGAGGTGACGTCTCACCGATTTATCCGTTTTAAGACGTCAGTATTGGCAATTCTGTAGTCCTAGAAATATGAATCACAAGCAGGAACAGCCCTAATCTACAAAATATTGACAGTGTCGCCGTGAATAAAATCTTACATAACACCTGTTCCATCAAATTCGAGGATTTCGACGAACATTACATTCCCATCTTCTATGCTTAAGACCCCGTTTCTACTTATGGCTTGGTTGCCACTTTCTGATTCGTTCTCAGCGTCATTTGTAAATAACAATTGGCAGGGTTCTATTGCCTGCTTAAAAATACATACCTGAAAGTCAGCATAAAAACCTTGCTCAAATTTGTCTGATGTTTATGACAAGGTCATCGTCAGATACCGAAAAAGCATGAAGTTCACTTAATAAAATATCAATGGCTCAATGAGTGAGGATAAAGAATGTATATAGATGTAAAAAATGAGAGAGGAGGTGACAGCGGAGGGCTTTTTTGAGCGAGAATGCAGTTTTGAACCCCAAATTTGACCACATTGAATGAGGAGATTAGATTATGAAGAATAATCGAATATTAATGATAATGCTTTGCATAGTAATTCTGTTTTCCTTGATTGGACCAAGCGTGTCTGCGGTGGGTGCTGTCGAGACACGGAATATCGTCATCCTCGGCACCAGTGACATCCATGGCAACGTGGATAACTATGATTACTTCACCGACAGCGTGCCCACTGGCTCATCTCAACGCGGTCTGACGAAGATTCAGACTTACGTGAAGGGGGTCCTTGCTACCAATCCAGACGCAATCATCATCGATGATGGCGATACCATCCAGGGCACACCTCTGGTCTACAAGTTCGGTGTCCTGGATACTTTGACCCCGAATCCCATGGCTCTCGCCATGAACACCATTGGGTATACAGCCTCGACGGTCGGGAACCATGAATTCAATTATGGACCGACCGTTTTCACTAGTTACCAAAGCCAAGCTCACTTTCCTCTACTCTCCGCCAACGTGACGGGTTGTGAGGGTTATACCTTCGAACCTTACACGATCAAGGACATAGGGGGAGTAAAGGTGGGAATCCTCGGCCTGACCCCACCGGCGGTTGTGCACTGGGAGCGGCCCGAGAATATCGTCGGCTGCGTCTTTGGGGACGCAGTCGCAGCTGCCCAGAATTATGTGCCCGAGATGAAGTCCCTGGGGGCGGATATTATCGTCGTGGCTGCCCATAGTGGTCTTGATGAAACCTATGGATACGGCAGAGACGAGAACTTCGTCAAGTTTCTGGCCAATGAAGTCCCCGACATCGATGTGATCCTGGCCGGCCACGCGCATGCTCTGGTAGCAAGCCAGCTTATCAATGGCGTGCTGGTGACTGAGCCGAACTACCATACCCGCAACATTTCCGACATCCGCATTACAGTCACTGGCTCAGGAGCTGACTGGACAGTGACCACCAAATCTAGCACGGCTCCTGCTATGGGCAGCACTGCAGAGGATGCAGGCCTGGTCGCTCTCATGAAGCCGTATCACGATGCGACGATCACCTATATTAACACCCCGATCGGCACGGCCACTGATGCCTTCCCCGGGGGCTTTATTGCCCGCGTTAAGGATGGCCCGATGGCCGACCTGATCAATCAGGTGCAGATGGATGCAGCCGCAGAGGCTGGATTCCCGGTGGAAGCTTCACTCGCAGCCCTCTTCACCAACCAGGCTCAGCTGAGTGCCGGACCCATAAAACTCAAGGATGCCTACGCGGTCTATATTTACGACAACACACTCTACGTCATTGAAGCTACAGGCCAGATGATCAAGGATGAGTTGGAATGGACAGCCACCTACTTTAACCAGTATTACTATGAACCGGAAGGTGTGACTGTGAACAGCGCCGTCCGCGACTACAACTACGATCTGTGGTCGGGCATCGAATATAAGCTCGACGTGACCAAACCGGTTGGCCAGCGCGTGGTTGAATTGAAGCTTAATGGCCAAGCTCTAGCCATGGACCAGGTTGTTCGAGTTGCCCTCAACAACTACCGGGCGACGGGTAAATTCCCCACCGCTCCCAAGCTCTACCAATCGACCGTAGAGGTGCGTGAGCTGATCACCAATTGGATTATGGCGCGGGGTACCATCTCCTCCAGCGACGTCTTCGTACAGAACTTCACGCTGCTGCCGCCGGTAAATACCTGGCTGAGTACAACCTCCAGCATGAACGTTACTCGCTCCGATTACGCCGATCTGCTCTGGACAGCCTTCGATGGGTCCCGAGATGACTACTTAATGATCCCGACTGACAAGAAAAGCGGGGGCACAACTCTAAACCGCGAAGGAGCCCTCTGGCTGCTCGGATCTAAGGCTATGGTGGACATTGCTCGCGATATTGGAATGGATATGTCTGTCCTCAATGCCTATACAGGCAAAGACAAGCTCTCAAGTTGGGCGAAGAACCCCACCGCATATGCAATTCAAGCCGGTATCTTCATGCCTAGTTCAAACAAGATCGATCCAAAACTATTAGTCACTAACCTCGAGGCATTGATGTGGGTGCGCGAAGCCCGCTACCCGCTATACACCTTCGTCTCTACCAATGACTTCCATGGGAACCTGGAAACCGGAACCAAGGTCAGCAACAAACTGGTAGGCGGCGCAGCTTTCAACATGACCTATGTCCAATCAGTCAGGTCTGGTAACCCGCTTGGAACGCTACTGCTAGATGCCGGTGATATGATGCAGGGCACACCCATCTCGAACTGGCTCTGGGGAGCGTCCGTCATCGATGTTTACAACCACATGGGCTACATGGCAGCGACCGTGGGCAACCACGAGTTCGATTGGGGCCAGGCCAGGCTGCAGGAACGCATGGCTCAGGCGGACTTCCCTATTTTGCTGGCGAATGTCTTCAACGAAGGTACCGATACTCGCCCTGATTGGCTAGTTCCTACGGTAGTGTTCACAATCAAGGGACAGCAGGTCGGTGTGGTCGGCGTCACCAGTAAGGAAACCCCCACCATCGTCATGGCTGGCAACACAGCCGGCTTGGAATTCCGGGATGCCGGTCCGGTGGTGAGCCAGCTGGCTGCTGAGCTGCGCGCTGCGGGTGCGGATATCGTAGTTGTGCTGGCGCACATGCCGGATGTATATGGCGGTGTCGTCAGCGGTGAGATGGTTGGTGTCGCTGTCCCTGGTGTGGATCTGATCATCTCCGGTCACTCGCACAGCGGCTACTCAGGCTTGATCAACAATATCCCAATCATCCAGCAGTACTCTTCTGGGACAGCGATCGGGGTCTCCAATCTGCGATACGACCGGCTATTCCGCAATATCGCTACATCCAAGCTGCAGGTCGTAACCACTTGGAACGAGGGCATCATACCGGATGCAGGGATCGCAGCAATAGTAGCTAATTACGCGGCGGAGGTTGATGCAATCAAAAATGTAGTCAAGGCCTCAACACTGGGCATAATCTCCAGAGGACCTGACAGATACACGATGGAAGTGCCCATGGGTGATCTCATTGCTGACGCGCAGGCATGGAAGGGCGGCACGCAGATCGCCTTGATGAACCCGGGCGGCATCCGAGCTGATATCGCTTACGCTAGCTACCCGCACGACATCACCTTTGGCGACTTCTTCATCGTCCAGCCGTTCGACAACAAGCTGGTCACAATGAACCTCACCGGGGCTAATCTCTACAGCCTCCTGGAGGAGCAGTTCACGCCCAACCAGACCTCCACCAAGATGCTGCAGGTCTCGGGGATCATCTACCACTATAATCTCGCCAATGCGGTTGGGTCGCGCATCACCTCCCTGACACTTAAAGATGGTACCCCCATCCTAAAAGATGCAACTACCTACACGGTCACGATGAATGAGTACCTGGCAACCGGCGGTGATAAGTTCAGCACCTTCCTCCTCGGGACCAACGTTGTCCGCCCTGGAGTAAGTGATCTCGATGCTCTGGTCGAATATGTTCAATACCTCTATGGAACACCTCCAGGCAATACGCCGATTGATCCAACGGTATATCCAAAGATCGAAGGACGCATCATAAACGACGCACCATAAAAGAATTGAATTAGTATCGGGAGGGAACCGGGAGGTTCCCTCCCACTATATGGCAACACGATGACTAATGATCGAAAGACTGTTTATGTCAATGATAAGCCCATCTCGATTTTCCTCTGGGCTGAAGTACAGCACTGTGTCAATGCCTACGATAGTGATCTTTATCTAAAAGTGTGTAAAGGTGAGGCGGAAATCATTGACGAAAAGGGAAGTCGCATTGGTTGGGGCGGATTTGCTGGAGATGGTCAGCATATTTATGTGCACCTTCTAAACAAGTATGACGAAGTTTAGCTTCTCGTGCTGCACAGATATAAACTAAGTAATCGCAGAATGTAAAACGCCTCTACTATCCAGGTTTGCATCGTAAGCATCGACGGCATTGCTCTTAATGACTGTCCTATGATTTAGCCATAACTTACCGACAGAAATAAAAATAGGTCAGGAGAACTAAACAGCTCCTGACCTATTTTCTTTATAAATACGATTGCTATTCTATGGCAATTTACCACACTTCCACTTTGGACCTGATAGATCCGTTGATCTAAACGAACATTATTATTTTCTATGTAGTAATTTAATTTAGATGTAGCCATGTGTCTGGGATAGGCAATACCAGGCTTTTTTGAAATTTATTATGTTCCACACTACACCTTTTAATCACTAAAAATGCTAAAAATCCGCTTTCTTATTTGTAGGAAGACTTTACACTCAATTAGCTTGCTTTTCTGAGTATTTATTATAATGATATAATTTATAAACTTACTCCTAATTTTGAATAGAGGGAATTTATGGAAGATAACCCCATTGAAACAGAAATTACCCTTGATCCCCTGGATTGGGATGCCATGCGAATGCTTGGGCATCGCATGGTGGACGACATGATCAATTATCTCTCGACTGTAAGGGAACGCCCTGTCTGGCAAGCTTACCCTGCTCAAGTTGATATAGCGCTAGACCAGCCTCTACCCGAAAATGGACAAGAAGCAGATCAGATCTACGAGGAATTCAAACAAATGATCCTCCCATATCCCATGGGCAACATTCACCCACGCTTTTGGGGTTGGTATATGGGTAATGGCACCATGATGGGTGCGTTGGCGGATTTTTTGGCAGCTACCATGAATACCAACTTAGGTGGTGGGAATCACGTTGCCAATCTGGTTGAACGTCAGGTGTTGAGCTGGTGCAATCAAATTGTCGGCTTTCCAGACGGTGCAAGTGGTTTAATGGTCAGCGGTGGTTCGATGGCTAATTTTGTCGGTCTGGCTGTAGCACGCAATATGAAAGCTGGGTTCGATGTACGAAAGGAGGGACTTCAATCCTCCTCTCATAAGCTGGTTATTTACGGTTCAGTAGAAACCCACAGTTGCATTCAAAAATCCGTTGAGCTTCTCGGTCTGGGTGACCAATATTATCACCGTGTACCTGTGGATGATGCCTATAAAGTGGATGTGCCGAAATTAATGAAGATCATTTCAGCTGATCGCCTCGCTGGCATGCAACCCTTCTGTGTCATTGGTAATGCTGGAACGATCAATACCGGTGCTGTGGACGATTTGAACGCACTGGCGGATCTGTGCGCCAGCCAAGACTTGTGGTTCCATGTCGATGGTGCCATTGGTACTTTAGTGGCACTCGCACCCAAACATAAACACCTGGTTGCTGGCATCGAGCGCGCTGATTCAGTCACCTTGGATCTACATAAATGGCTGCACATTCCCTTTGAGGCTGGCGTAGCATTAGTCCGCAACGAGCATGACCATCGTTGGACGTTTTCACTCACCCCGGATTACCTTGCACATGCTGAGCGCGGGTTAGCTGCTGGTACACTCTGGTTCAGCGATTACGGTTTACAGCTTTCACGGGGTTTTCGAGCCCTTAAAGTATGGATGTCCATCAAAGAGCACGGAATTACGAAATTTGGTCAATTGATCGACCAGAACATTGCACAAGCACATTATCTGGCTGGGTTGATCGATTCTCAGGAAAAGCTGGAATTGATGGCTCCAGTGGAATTAAATATTGTGTGTTTCCGTTATAACCCTGGTGGTATGGATGAATCTGCTTTAAATGCCCTGAATCAGGAGCTCCTGATACGCCTGCATGAGAGTGGTATTGCAGCTCCATCCTACACCACTCTGGATGGAAAATACTGCCTGCGCGCGGCTATTGCCAACCACCGTAGCCGCCGTGAAGATTTTAACCTCCTCATAAAAGAAGTATTACAGCTTGGAAAAGAGCTGCATTAAGCGAAACAAATAGCCTGGTGTTTGAAAGTATTTACTATAAATTTAATTACCGCCACCCCGTAACACTGGGGTGGCGGTAATAGTTTGCATTATATTTATCACTTGTGCGATTTATATCCCCACTTTTTATCGCTTAGAAACTACCAGACGCCGTTACCACATCCTCCTGGTTGATCCACGTCGGCACGAACTCGAACCCGTAAAACCACACAACAGTCTGTTTGTTATTGGTATCTGTCCAAAAGGCATGGAAGACGTTATCTGAGCCGACTGCCAGACTGGTGTAGTCACCGATGAAGCCTCCACCAAATCCATTGCGAGTATTGATCGGAAGGGTCGAGACCATTTGGGTCACACTTGTAGCCAGATCGGTTACATAGTAGTTAAGGCGTGCATTATGGATGTATGAGCCCAACGTATCGCAAGCAATCCTGCCTACCGGCGGTAATGGGCCACTCGCACAGATCTGCCAGGGTGAGACCACATCCGCCGCATACGCCGACATGTACACCCTGCCTGACTGAGAGATTGCCACTGCTGGCCAGAAGGTATCCACACGCCGTGCAGCTGGAGCTGCTAAACCATCAGGAGCTGGATAACCAACTGCTGTGCGATTTGAGGCATCCAAAGCAGCAAAGATCGGCACAGGTGCACTCCAAGTTGCTCCAGCATCAGTCGATTTACTATACACTGCGGTAAGATGGCAGCCATTATTGGTCCGGGTAGGGCACAGTCCACCACTGTTGCTCATCTGGGTGGACCAGGCTGCATACAGGTCACCATTGGGAGCTGCATCCGCAGCTGGGAAGCTGTCATTCCGAAACGCTGTGTTGGCAGGAGGAATTGCAGCCTGCAAAGTGGATATCGCTACCGGTTTACTAAAGGTCACCCCACCGTCTGTGGACTTGGCGACATAAGTACTATCCAGGGTGGATAAGCGTTTTGCACCATCCCAGAATACATAAACCGTGCCGTCATAACCAACAACCGGTCGCGAACCCTGGTCGTACAGGACATTGCCTGAGATGTTTTGAGGGTCACTAAAAGTCGCTCCCCCATCCGTAGAATAGGCAAAGAAGATCGGAGCTTGTACAAAGGAACCGTCATGTGCATTGAAGATAAAGCGCGTCCAGCTGACATAAACGCGATCACGGAACGGGCTGGAAACATGCCAATCTGCCGCGATCCATTCCTTATCATTCAGGGTTGAGGGTGCTGTAGTTGGGTTGATGAAAGTCGGTGGTCCCCAGGTCAGCTGACCGCTAGAGTCAAATGTGCCCTTATTAACAGCTACAGTATTAGGAGGCGCGGTGCGATCAAAGCCCAGACCAGCATAGAATACATTACCCTGGCTATCGAATGCGAGGGAGGGATCTCCACCTGCATCATACTGTCCGCCCGTTAATCGTGTGACTCCCGGGATCAGCGTGCCCAGGTGTGTTGGATCGCTGCTTACACCTGCCCAGGTATCTCCACCATCATTTGAGAAATATGTACCGGAATAGCCATCGCCTAAGGCGCTGCAAGGTGTTCCATCTTGGGTACAGGCCCAGGTGCGTGTAACATAGTCATTCGCTCCGGCGACTACGCGTAGCGGATTATTCGGGTCGACAACAATGTTCGTTTCATTCTGCGGTGCAGCTGCAGTATCCTGGTTGACGGTAACATTGGGGGCTAAGACACTTGTACCATCCAATGGGCTCGAAAGCACAAAGCTCGGGACAATGGGTGTTGACGGGACGGGTGCGGTTTGCTCCATCTCCGCTTCCTGTTCAATGAACGCTGAGAAGCGTATCTGCAAGCCTGCGGTTCCATTCAAAGACGCAACCTTTCCAGCCAGGGTGGTAATGTTATAGGTCGTGCTGTCTGCGAGAGCAGTGTGGGTTGAAAAGGTTGGTAATAACAAAGCTAATACCAGCATAACAGTAAACAACTTAAAATATTTCATGGTTTTCTCCTTTTTAGTTTTTTTGGTTTAGACCCGACTTTATTAACCCTTCTTGCCGGGTGCAGCACTCTCCTCCTTCTTCATGTTTGTTTCACTTAGGTCAAACAGTATTTGTCAGGTTTGTTGACGAAAATTCTGTTAGATCGCGTAGGAAATATTTTGATTAGAATGTTTCAGTAATCTTGGTGTTACTTATCTATTTATTACCTCCTCTATAAAAAAATCAAAACAGCAATAGCGTTTTACCAAATTCATATTGCCATTTTGATACAAGACAATTTGTGTCTTATTGGTATTATAATCCTTTTCTCAATTATCGGATAGATAATAATAATCTACAACCTGGGTATAATCCTGCTGGCAAAGCCTCAATTCAGAGTTAACCTAAGGACAGCAGTTAATTTTGTGATATCTTCGATGAGTTTAGTCTGATCACTATATATACAAAGCGCATGTACCAACTTCCTTCAAAGGGAGGATTATTCCTCGAAAATCAGGTCGAAATGGTCGTGCTTAATGTAATCGAACTGATTTCTCTGAAAATGACACCCTAACCAACTTGTATATTTTCAATATCAGTTTTAGTGTTGCAGCTACTGAGTTACCCCAGCTACCATTACTAAACTGGTATCGCCTGCACAGTACTTTGTTGGCGTTTGCATGGTTCGTGCTAAGTGGGTTATTCATGTTGTCGAAAGCTATTATCTACCAAGCGCTATCCTCATAAAGAGAGTTATTCAAATAGTGAGCTGATATATTCTATTTAAAGAAATGGGGTGATTCATAGTTTATTTTGTTCACCAAGGCGAAATGATCGGGAAATTTACAACTTAATAACAAGCTTTATCAAGAGCTGTCTACAAGCTAATCAAAATTTTAAAAGGGAATAAAAAACCATGTTAAATAAAAAATTCGATGATGTTCGGATTACGCGCCCGCTCATCTTCCTGACCATAGTCAGCATACTTGCATTAGGAATTACATTCCCCGTCACGGCTACTCTTTTTGATGGCTGCACATTTGATGCGAGGAATGGTGATCTGACTTCAGCTACACAACATGGTTGGAACAATCCAATCGAGACTACCACCTGCCCGAGTAGCGTACCCGGGTCGGGTATAAATTGCCGTACCGACCTTACTAAGAGCACATCAGACAATTCCCTTGGATAAGGCTCAAAAAAGGATATTTCGGTTCTGAGTAAGGTAGGTATCTGGCTACACTGCCGGTCCCCATTAATTTTTATCTCCCCGATTGACTATGTTTTTACGCTTTATTCAAGCTCGGTAATCTCCAATGGTTCTACTCTGACCTCGTTAACTTCTGGTATCGGTGGATCCACGTCTGATTCGGTAATATGCAGTCCAAGTGTTGCCACAATTAGTCCCAAGGTCGTTGGTATTTACTTAGTAAGTGTATCCACCCCACAGTAAACCGAATAAGATTACATAATATTGTTTTGGATAGGGTCGAGCATTACTCAGCCCTACCTTTTTTAACTGTCGTCTCTTATATACCCACCACCTGGATAGCAAATCTTATAGACTCATTAGGAAACCCGTAAAAATTCACATGCTCCACCAATCAATTCTTAACAATTTCTGAACACCTCCTGTATATACTTTACTTGTCTAAGTAGGACAGAGGTTAATCTTTGGAGGCTCAATATGTCTTGGAAAAAGCTGCTTTTATATGTTCTTGCCATTATCCTGCTGGGGGTATCAGCGCTTTTCGGTGCCATGGCAGGGGGAGTCATCGTGTACCGGCTGATGAGCCAGGAACAGGCTGCTTCAGCTACTACCCCAAGCCCATCCACTGTTGAGATGGTACCTGCGACCAGCAATACCCAAACCCTGACGGTGAACACCACCGATGTCGAGACCGCTATCACCCAGGCTGTCCAAAACGTGGGACCATCCGTGGTAACTGTGGTTGCCACCATCCCCGGGCAACAAACCTTCTTCGGGCCTACTGGTGCTGAAACCTCCACCGGAAGCGGGATATTCATCTCATCCGATGGGTATATTCTCACCAACAATCACGTCATTGAAGGTGCCAATCAATACCAGGTCATTTATGCAGATGGGAGCCAGGAGGATGCCACCCTGGTGGGTACCGACCAATATTCAGACCTGGCAGTGCTTAAGGTAACCAGCACCGTACCAGCCGTTGCCACCCTGGGCAACTCTGACGCTCTTAATCCCGGCGAGACGGTCATCGCTATTGGCTCACCGCTCGGTGATTTCAAGAACACCGTCACAGTGGGGGTGGTAAGTGCCACTGGGCGTTCAATTGACACAGGTCTGGGATTCTCGATTGACGGATTGATCCAAACTGACGCTGCCATCAATCAGGGCAACTCAGGAGGCCCACTCGTGGATCTTGCTGGCGAAGTGATTGCCATCAACACCCTGGTAGTCCGCAGCAGCGGCACAGGAACTGTAGCAGAAGGATTAGGATTTGCTATCCCCATCAACACTGCTCGTGCGGTTTCTGAGCAGATCATCCAAAAGGGTTATGTTTCGCGCCCATACCTGGGAATTAGCTACCAGCCGATCACACCGCGTGTGGCCGCGATCTACCGTTTACCTGTGCAGTATGGGGTTTATATTACCGATGTGGCTGCCAAAAGCCCAGCCAGCCAGGCTGGATTGCAAGTTGGGGATATCATCACCGGAATCGATAATACCTCCCTGGATGAGACCCATGCTTATATCAATACTTTGTTCCAGTACTCTGCAGGCGATACAGTGACACTGACTATCAACCGCAACGGCAGCCAGATCCAGGTGCAGGTTACTCTGGGTGAATCAAGCGCATAAATGTTATCGGGAGGATTGCGCGGCTGGGAAAGCAAAGGCACATACAGTTCCCAATATCGCCAACGGAACCTAGAATTAGAGGCTCATCAGCCATTGTCGCTCATCACAAACCTTAGAAATCTTTTGCCCCATCTCCAACCAATGTATTCGACGGGTCTCCCCAGGAGGTAAATTTGTTCCGAACCTGGCAAACCACCGATAGTTATGTTGCTTTTTATACCTGGAAGAGTAATAAGAACGGCCTGGTAACGATAGTTCGAATTTCCGAATAGTTCTACCATTATGAGGCCTTCATAATCGGTATTGTAATCCGTATTCGAGTGCAGGGTGATGGTATCTGCTTATCACCCAAGTATATTCCCTTTGTCAAATTTACTAATCTTATGAATGAATTCAAGGTTAGAACTGATATTGACCTCCAATCCCGATCAACTCTGTGCAAGCTGTTCAAATTTCAGCAGAGTTTTAAACTAGTTAGCAACTCTTACTGAAGATCGAATATTTTAATGGTGTCTAAACTGTCTTATTATGTTAATCAGATTAGGCTTTAACTAAAACACTACTTTTCTTATGCTATACTTGAAAGCACCACTGTTAATCCAAAATATCACAATTCAGGAGGCAATGTTATGACAGGTTTCGTTGGCGATATCGAGAAACTTACGGAGAAAAACAAATATTTCCGCCAGGTGTTGTTCACCGGCAAGTATGCTCAATTGGTTGTCATGTGCCTGCAAGCAGGTGAAGAGATCGGCAATGAGGTCCATCACACCGTGGACCAGTTCTTCCGCATCGAAGAAGGTGAAGCGAAATTCGTCTTCAGTGGTAAGGAGGAGCATTTGGTTAAATCTGGTGATGCAGTGATTGTCCCTGCTGGCACCTTCCACAATGTAATCAACACTTCAACCAAAGAGCCGCTTAAGCTCTACACCATCTACTCTCCGCCCAATCACCCAGATGGCACAGTGCATAAGACCAAGGCGGAAGCCGAAGCTGCCGAAGCTGCTCACCATCATTAAATATCCGCTCGATTGATCTACTGGCCTCCCGCAGGTACTAGAGCTGCGGGAGGTTAACCTCTCATTTCGTCTACCATGAGGAGAAATCCATGCGCCGAGGTTATGTATTAATCATCGCCCTATTAATCAGTTCGCTGGCATGCGGCTTTATCAGCACTGCCACACCGGTACCCCTGAGCACCAGCCAGCAAACCCAAGCCATACCTACCAAGGCGCATACAAATACCCCTGGTGTAGTGCCTGCGGGCACCCAAACCCCCGCTGCCGAAATCACTGCCTCAACCACCCAGGAAGAACCGACCAAAACGCCCTACCCCACTTCGGTGTTGGATACTCAATTGACCAATGAAATTAACCTGATCCAAACCCAGGTGATAGGCGAACGCGGCCTACAACCCAAGCAGCCAGTACCAGTCGTCCTGCTTTCCCCAAATGCTTTACGTCAAAATGTCATCAACGACTTCCTGGCAGACTATACCGATGAAGAAACTGCCGATGATGTCTATGAATTGTCCATCATTGGCCTGCTTGAACCCGGTTTTGACTTACGAGGTCTGTATATAAACCTGCTCAGTGAGCAGATAGCTGGCTATTATGATAATGACATGAAAGAGATGTTTGTCGTTCAAGGGCAGGGTTTTCAGGGACCAGAGCGCCTCACTTATGCCCATGAATTCACCCACGTGCTTCAAGATCAAAACTACGACATCAAGAATGGACTTAAATATAACGATGATGCCTGTGAAGTGGATACCGAGCGTTGTGCTGCTATTCAGGCTCTCATTGAGGGAGACGCCACGATGTCGGAGTACACCTGGTTCCAGAACTATGCCACCTCACAAGACCAGCAGCAGGTTATTGATTACTACAACTCTCTGAAAAGCCCTGTCTATGACAGCGCACCGGCATTTCTCAAGGATGATTTTGTTTTCCCCTATAATCAGGGATTGACATTCGTCCAGGCAATTCACGACCAGGGAGGTTGGTCAGCGGTGGATGCCGTTTACAACAACCCACCCGTTTCCACTGAACAAATCCTGCATCCCACGCTTTACCCCTCCGATATCCCTATCCCGGTAGATCTGCCTGATCTGACCTCAGCTCTGGGGGATGGGTGGCGTGAGGTCTCACGCAACCAGATGGGTGAATGGTATACCTACCTGATCCTGGCGCGTGGAGTTAACTCAAACGCTCGACTGGATGATAAGACTGCCCAGGCAGCCGCAGCTGGTTGGGGAGGTGATGAGTATCTGGTGCTCCATAACGATTCCACAAGCTCAACTGCTTTCGTGATGAAAACAGTATGGGATACAACCAATGATGCCACAGGATTTTCATCCGCCCTCCAGCAATCTGCGAACACCCGCTTTGGAGTATCAGCCACCCAGCAGGGAGATACCCTTACCTGGAATTATTCTGGAGGCTATAGCACCTTATATCTTTCGGGTGACACAACTATTTGGATCATCACCCCCGATTCCACCACCGCTCAAACCATTACAGGTTTGGTCCAGCCTTAGGTTGCGATTATCGAAGCCAGCCGGACCACTTCTCCGACCAGCGTTTCTCCACCAGGCGGGTGTCTTCCTCAGACATCCGCCTGGTTGCTTCTTCGAATGAGATCGGGTTGCCCATCACTGGCATCGAATAATTTTCTCCCTCATAATTGACCAGCGACTCATTTGAACACATCTTCAATATTCCATCAGATACATACAGGTGTGTCAGGCGGTCACCTTCATCGAGCTGGAAGTGATTACCTATCGCCTTGAATGCAATCCCATGCGGTCCATTGAAGGTCATCCCGTCAGCTGCACAGAATAATGCACTTCCCCCATAGGGCATCTGCAATCTGCGATGCCTGCCTGCCACCACCACCCCTCCATGGATCATCGTCTCAGGATCCGTGATAACCGTGTCAACCAGAAGTGAGGTTCGTATATCCGCTCCCTGTGGGATTGTGCTGCGAACAAGGATATTCCCATTTTTATCACGTTCATGCGGCAGGTGAAACAGTTCTCGCGAAGTTACACCCAGTTCAGAATCAGTAGTCATGGCATCAAGTGAGCGCCTCAAGCTCAGGTGCAGTCCCCAATCCATCCAATAGGGATCACCGAAATCCAACACCTTGATCATTGGAAACCTCCCATAGCGCTTTTGGAAGAGGTTTCGCATCATTTGTATTTTTCGGTAAAAATCCGGGAGGCGTGTTTCCAAGTCTCGCAGCCCGCTTTTTCCCATCTGATCTTCGCGGACGGCTTCAGCTTTCCATTCAGCTTCCTCCTGGCATGCTAATGCGATCCAGGTGTAAGGGTCCCAATCGACCCATTTGTTTTCATCCAAGACGTCTGCCCCGAATACTTCTTCTGCCACTTGCATCAAACGGTAGCTGATCCCCAGGCTGCCTAAATTGACCCCGATCAAGCGTTCAATACCGCGCCCCAGTAATCTTTGGCGCAGGTTTTCCAGCCCCTGCCGGGTATATTGGAAGGTCATTTGTGAGGAATGGGCATCGAATTCTACCCATTCCTTCTCACGTGCCAGGTCCTCGGTTGGCTCAGTTTGCCATACAAACCGTATACCGTCGACGTCCTGGTATCCGGTTGGTCCTGCTTCCCAAAGCTTCCCTGGGATGACCGCTTCATCACCCCATTTGATGACAATGCCTTTGAAGCCATTGGTTTCCAAATGATGCAGCCACAAGGTCGCCGACATTGAGGCTGCATCAGCAGTGCTCAGATATAGTTTCCCCGTGGAGCTGAACATGGGGGTAGGGAATGCTGGTTTTCGATTGGTTAGAGCCTGGGTGAATGGGCTGAGCCGCTTACCTAAGCCAAACACCATATTCATCAATATCACCGGCGGCAATGTCTGACCTTCAAGCGCTTTCTGAATTCCCATCCAGGCATTCACCGAACCCAGGAAGTTACCCTTGCGGGTCTTCTCCAGGCTGGATAGGATCATTGTCCCACCATCAATTCTAAATACATCCTGGCGCGTCTTTTCCAGCCTTTCCTGCCAATAAGCCTGGTCTGCTAGGCTGCCGGACACTACATTGACCACTTTAGGGCCAAGGTTTTGTTGGATGATGGTCCGGTAGGTGCGGATATTCTTTTGCCAGCTTTTTCCCATCGTATTTATCATCTAATCTTTACGGATCACACATCGAACAATCCCAGGTGCTGCTCGAACTCGATGTATCACTTTCGCTGAATGGTTAATCTTTTTCAAAGTTCGCACAACCCCACCCATGCTTATCTGTTGCAAATTGGTGGAAACTATTGAGAAGTAGCGTAGTTTTACTTCCTCGCTCAAAGGTGCGCCTTTACTGGATAATATACGCAATGTAAAATTACGTAGCGATCGTGGCAGCCATTCGAAAGAGGGTAATCGGGTATGCAATTCAATAATGTGGTAACGGTGGGGGAACTCGAGATAGAGGTATCCACCCGGTACGAGGGTACGCAAGACCTCTTGTAGGTGTAATCTGGGATCTCCAGTATGCTCGATGACGTGGCAGGAAGCAACTACATTGAACTGTCCATCCTCATAAGGCAGGACATTACCATTATAGAAGACTGGGTACATGTCCGGATAATTGCGCAGCCGTTTCTTTGTCGCTTCCACAAGGATCTGCTCGACTTCGACCCCATACACCTTCCCAAACCCAAATTGCCTTGCCATGATCATCTCGGAGCCCATACCAAAACCAGCGATGAGAATCGTTGATTGTGGGTTAAACATATCCACTCCGATAACTGATCTCAAATAGAGGTACCGCCCAGCGAAATGCTCGGTTGCTAAAGAGGTATCTATAAAATTATCCACACGATCTTTGTATATTGGTCCATAGTGTTCGATCAGCATGGAGCGTACTTCGCCTTCGATGGTAGGGTCTAGGTCGGGGGAATAGTGAATCATGGGAGTTGTCATAGGTTCTTTTATTGAAAGATTTTACCACGCTGGTTATTGATCCGCACACCCCCTTACACTGCTTCTTCCGTTCCCCGACATTTCATTAACAGCGCTGGGATAAGAAACCGAAACATTTAAAATCCTCTTGCCTGCCAGACGTCTCGTTCAAAGCACCCTGGGGCATTCTTAATGCCTCTTACCAGTTACCGAGAATAATTCGTCTTCTGCAGTTGCCGGCTGCCGGGTAAAGCCCTTATAAATACAGATATCCACGACGCCTGATTTGATATATAAATCCTGTGCCTGTTGTTGGGCATATTCCCTGGTGGCAGGTGATCGAACGTGATACTCGTTGGAAATTGTGATGCCCTCCCTGATCACCTCGTACCGGTCTTCAGTATGCTCCAATTGTGTTTCCAGATCAAAATGGCTTTTTGACCAGCGACGGATAGTTGCCCCATCATCCGGTCGAGCCTTCTCCCCAGTGAGGTGCCAGGAGACCTCAAGGGGTTCACTTTTCTTCCAAAAAAGCATAAAAGGCATCACCAGGGTGCCACCAGGCAACAGGTGAGCAAATAGATTCAAAATGGCCTGCTTTGCCTGCAAGGAATCCAACACCAACTGGAACGAGCTAGATGGGACGATAACAGTCCGATAATGTCGAGGCAAGCTCATGGTTACCATGTTACCCTCAAAAAGTGTGGGCGTTAGGTGCATTCCTTCCGCTTTCTGCCGAGATAAATTTAACATTTCAGGTGAGAGGTCCACTCCATCTACATCCACCCCTTGTGACAGATAGTCGAGCAACAATCGCCCTGTTCCACAGCTCACATCCAATACAGGTTGGCCCGATTCCGGGATAATCTCGAGATAAAAGTTGCGATCATCCCAGTGGGAAGTATCGCCACGAAATAAATCCCAAGTTTGTGCCATCATTCCGTGATATTTATAATCAAGCTCAAACATTAATCATCTTCTTTCTTTAGTTCAATATTCATTCATTTGCATTTTTATACCAAACTAGTAACCCTGGGATAAGCAATGCAAGCATTGCCAATCCGAGCCAAGGGCTGAAGGATGGCAGGGTGAGGGTTGGGTAGGGCTCATAATATAACGACTGTTGGTTCAACCCAGGTAAAGGGAGCAAGCAAACGGATAGTACGATTGCTGCAACAACCAATATCAGCCAATCCTGCCAGCCCCATTCCCGGCGGTGATAAGTCGTCCGCGGTGATTGGCGTCCTAGGTACCATAAACCCCCAAGGATTAATAACGCTCCTGAAAAGATTATCACTAATCCATTTACCCCTGCACCGCTCAGTTGTGCGATCCATCCTAACGCTAGCAATAGCAAACCCAGGAACATGCATATTCGTGGGTAAACTTGCCGCTTGCCACTCACTTGTCGAGTACTTGCGAACCCCCGTGCGGTCATGGCTTCGGCCAGCTGCATAGCGTGTTCCAGTCCTCCGACCAGGAGAGGTATCAGCAATGGCAGCCAATCCCGTAGTGTACGCATCTGGTGACCCCGCACCGCCTGTGCTTCACGGATCTGTTGAAACTGGCGTATGGTGGTGGGCAGGTAGGTGACTGAAATAGACGTTACCACCGCCATTGGGAAAAACGCGCGTGGGATCAGGCTGATCAAATCGCGCACCGGTAAGGCCAGGTTGAGCACGGTGAAGCTTGCCAGCATGCCAGTTAATACAAGACCATTTGTGGCCCCATAGACCAATGCTTCAACAGTTACTCTGCCGCTAATCAAAGGGAGCTTGCCGGGGATCGTGAATAACACCATCGCCCCATAATGAGAAGTGAGGGCATTGAATACGGTGGCAAGCACGATGATCCAGCCGGCTAATTTCCACAAGGAAATTGGATTCGGAATATCTGCGCCTGCCTGCCGCAAGGTTATCCCCACGAATAGTACGCACATTAAGATGAGTATCAGATAGAGTGGGTTGCGGGTGATAGAAAGGATCACGAGTATTGTGACCAGCCAACCAACCCATGCCCAGGGTTGTTTCATCCAGTGATACTCCCCCCTTGTTGTTTGGTAGCATCAGGCGGCTCGGGTGTGTAATTGAACTCGAAACGCTGACGGAAACGTCGCAATGCTCGTAGTGCCGGCTTCCCGAAAGTGAGCATCAGCAAAACATTGCCGGTGGCTGCAATTGCATCCCATACCAGTGAAGTCACCAGGTAATAAGCCAGGTAACGTTGAAGCGTTTCTATGAGACCCAAACCTGCCGCATAGGACTGATTCCGAGGCCCAGCGATGAAAGGCCACTGCCAGAGGTTCATGATGGCGCCATATAAGAAACCCCATAGCAACCCAAAAAATGCTAGCAGGAGTATCTCAGGGTTGAATTTTGCTGAGGTTCGTTTGGCTTGCCTAGCAATGAATGCTTTACCAATCGGGTGCAGGAGGGGGGTGCTCATCCCGACCCACCCTGCTGTGAACATCTGCGCTGGTAGCCAGGGTCCCACCCCTCCCGTCACCAGTGCAGAGACGAGCAGAGTGAGCGCTCCCATTAAAAAGCCCACCCGCCCACCGAATACGTATCCTACCAGGATGATGAGGAAGAATATGGGTGTAAAGCCACCCGGACCAGGGATGGCAGTCTCGATAAACCTGAGGGCAGAGTTGATCGCTACCAAAATCCCTAGCAGTGCAATCAACTTGGTATTCACCATCGGTCCTTGGGCTTCAAATAACAGCACCAGCAGGCAAAGCCCTAAAAGCAATGTCATCATCATAGGCATCTGTTCAAGCCGCAGGGTGCCAAAACCTGTCTGCTGAACTGCAGGGAGAAAGAAAGGGTACAGTAAAACCAGCATCCCAGATATCGTGGCTGACATATAGATAGCCAGGCTGAATAAGCGGGATTTCATCGAATTCTCAAACCATCGATATTGGTGCTAAAAATTATTTCTGCCATTATTTACTGCGGAAGCGTATCAGGTAGATGATGAGCACACCCAAAACGAGTAGAATTGACGCATACACTATATAACTACCTGCACCCGACCTGGCTGTCGTGACCGTAGCAGTTGGCAGAGGCGGTACCGTGGCCGGCACCACTGTTGGTACCTGTGTTGGCTGGGGAGTATCCGTGGGAGGGATGGTAGTCTCTGTAGCAGTTGGCAAAACGAAGGCAACGCCTTCACAGATATTCTGGAATGTGAGTACTGCTGGTGGATCCCCCGATCCCCAGCTCCAGGCATACACGCCACCATCCACCACCTGGCTCTGGTCTGCACCGACTGCGGAATACCCCCAGCCATTCTCGCCCAGCTGCCAGTACGACCAGTAATTGGGCATGCTTCCGAAGCAATTATTGGAGGCATCGCCTACATTCCCGATTTTACATACCGCGGTTCCCTGGGTAGGGTTGGTGGCTGTTTCTATCGCCAAGCCTGAGCGTTGCAGCAAATCCAATCCGGTAATGGTGCTTTCAGGAATGCTCACACAGATGGTGAACAACGAATTATCCCCTGAGAATATCGCCAGGCCGGCTCGATTGCTGGCTGGAGAGATCCCAAGATTGGAAAGTGGCATTCCAGAGAGCCCGATAATGGCTTCTGCAGTACTGTAGGTGTTCGCATACGTGCCACCAATCGATCCATCCGGTTTCTGCAGGCTCAGCAAAGCGTCCACCGGGTTGATTTGATCCTTTGTCCAGCTTTGACCTCTAAGATCTTCACCAGCTGACACTAACGCCTGTACGATCCAGCCGGTCGAATCGGCGTTGAGTGGGTCAGTGTCCCAGGAAGGTTTCCAACCTCCGCTTGGTGTCTGCGTGTTATGGAAAAAACCAAACGCATTTTGGATGACTTCATTTTGTACATTGACCTTTTGGTTGGCAAGCATCGCAGTCACTGCTAGCGCAGTTGTATCCGGGTCTCCACCACCCCAGCTGCCATCACTTGCTTGCGATTGGATCAAATATTGGGATGCCGCGTCTGGTATGGTACGACCAGCCAGGCTTAACCCCAGGATAGCCCAGGCCTGGCTCAAGTCGCTAGCTTGCCCATTACTGAAATCCTGTTTGGCAGTGGTGCTGTAGGCACCGGTATCGGGGTGAAAGCTCGCTTCCAGTTCTCCGACCAGGTTCATCCCCCCAAAAGCTAAGGGATCCTCACCAGACAGCGATACCGCCGCAAGAAGTATGCCTGCCCGGCCGGGGAATAAAGTACCCGTCGTGTCATGCGTGTATGTGATCGCCTGCGCATCCAGGTAATCCAACATGGAATTACCTTCCGTGGAAGTCACCTCACTCACAGGCTTCCCGGCGGTGATGAATGCCAGCACGCTTCGGGCTGTAGTGTCGGGGTCTGAGACATCACTGAAACCTACGATGCCTCCATCTGCTTGTTGTTGAGATTGAAGGTACTCCAGACCAGCTTGAATGACCTGTGTTTGATCGGGAACGGATTGTGCCACAGCTGTGCTCGCTTGGAGAAAATGCAACAAGCCCATGACCATCAAAAAGCCCAATGATATTGATAGAAGTAACTTAGCTAGATGTTTCATTTTCTCCTCCAAGACGGGTATCCAGATCATAAAACAAGACCCCTGTCGCTTTTGGACAGGGGTGAAATTCATGCTTGGGTGTAAAGGCATATGTTCACAGCTCCTTTCAGCGAGGTGATGTAGAACCCAACTTGGGCGGGCGACCTGGCTGAGGATTAAATCCCTTACAGTTGCGCGACAGCGCCGGACTTTGCTTTCAAATCATTAACCGGCTTCGCCTTTAAGCCATCCCATCCGGGGGATATGGCACCCAAATTGGAAAATATTCAATTGTGACTTTATTTTATACCGGGAAGATGCCCCCGTCAAGATGATTATGGATTGAGGCGGGTATAAGGTCCGTCATTATTGACCCTGAGTGTATCCGCTTCCGTATCGATCTTGAGGATCGCGATCAGTGTGTCATCGCGGTGTAGGACTATATCTGCAGCCTGACCCTGTAAATTAAAAAGCTCTAGGGTCAGCTCGTTTTCTGCCCTCTCCGTGACGCTGTAATAGCCCGTAAAATTCATCTTAACAAAACAACAGCTGTCCATTGAAACATATCCATTTTCGAATACCCAAGTCGTCACCTGGGCAGACTCCGACGGTATATTAGCCAGATGCGCATCCTTATAGTACCAGACCCCCTGGATGAAAACTACCCTCGGATCCTTCTTGCACCCCAATAAAGTTGCAGAAAGGCACAGCAAGAGCAAGCTTACAATTATGGGTGTTTTCGGAAGTCTTTTGGATAACTCAATCATTTTCCCACTCATCATTTGCATATGGGTCTGTTGTATCTAGATTTATTACACCAAATCCCATGAGTAGGTTCACCCCGATAAAAAAAGCCTGTGGCTTAGAGAACCCCAGGCTTTTATTTCCTGTTTATGTTCTGTGAGGATGTTTCTTGCCGACCAATTCGGCGGCAGCAAAACCCGCAGATAACGCTGCCTTGTTCATCTCTTCAGTACCTTTAGGTGCACGCGCCGCCACTGCCTGGGTAATTGCCTGCTGTGAAACCACACCCGTCAAACCCACCAGCACCCCCAGTGCGACCACGCTTGCCGTGATGCTTTTCCCACTGCTCTCCTGTGCCAGGCGGGTTATCGGCACTTTAATTGCCCGGCTGGATGGCACCCGCCCCACCCTTTCCTGATCTACGATTAAAAGACCATCTTTTTTCAGGTTGCCGGCATATTTATCACATGCCTCCTGGCTCATTGCTACCAAAACATCAGCAATGATTACCTCTGGATGGTCAATCTCTCCCTGGGCAATAACCACCTCAGCTTTGCTAGCCCCACCGCGTGCCTCGGGTCCATAGCTCTGGGTTTGTGTGGCGTTCTTATTATCATAGATCGCGGCAGCTTCCGCCAGGATGATGCCAGCCAGGATCATTCCCTGCCCACCTTCACCTGCCAGTCGGATTTCCATTCGATTACCAGGATTTTTGATTGCCAAGGGTCACCTCCTTATATATTCACCAGGTTGGCTGGTTGTGCTTGCTGCACCCTTTGGATTAACTCCTCATAAAGCTGCGTGTACTCCGGCTTTTCAACGTCATGCATCACCCCACGTACGATTTTCTTTTCCCGCTCTTCTGGTGATAACTTTTCAGCCGCGGTCATTGAGACGCTATCTTCTTTAAGCTGACGCATCATGTCAACGGTTGTGCCGAGCTTGTTCATCCGCCCATAAGTCGTGGGGCAGTAACTGACAGCCTCAACCAGGCTGAAACCGTTCTTACGGATTGCCTGCTCGATAAAACGATCCAGCTCGACTGCGTGGTAGACAGTGCTCCGGGCGACATACGTCGCCCCGGCAGCTTTTGCCACCTCACAAATCGGCATCGGCGGCTCAATGTTTCCATAGGGGGCAGTAGCAGCCTTGGCACCGACCGGCGTAGTTGGGCTGTATTGTCCTCCGGTCATTCCATAAATAGCATTGTTCACCACAATGGCGGCAATCCCTATATTTCGGCGAGCGGCGTGGATGAAGTGATTCCCTCCGATTGCCATCGCATCCCCATCCCCCATAATTGTGATTACCTTCATCTTAGGTTTAGCGATCTTCAGTCCAGTCGCAAATGCCAATGCACGACCATGGGTGGTATGAATGGTGTTGAAATCCATATACACTGGCATGCGCCCGGTACAGCCAATCCCGGAAACCAAAGCAACATCATCTTTCTCAAGACCAATACGATCAATCGCACGGATCAACGCACCCATCACGATACCTATCCCACACCCTGCGCACCACACGTTGGGAAACTTCTTGGTAGGGCGCAAATACATGTATTCCGTATGTTCAGCTTGTGTTGGCATAATTACCTGTCTTCGATAGCTTCAAGGATCATCTGTGGTGTCACCATCTCACCATTGGCTCGATTAACTCTAACGACTTTATTGCGCCCGGCAACCCGTTCTACTTCCAGCGCTAGTTGTCCCAGATTCATCTCCGGGACGATAATCCGTTTAGCAATTCGTGCCACCCGGCTGATCTCAGCTTCAGCAAATGGCCATATCGTTAGCAAGGTGACCATCCCAACTTTGGTCCGCCGTTGTCGTGCCAGCTTGACCGCATGTCGGGCGCTGCGGGCTGAGGCGCCATAAGTGACCACTACCGTCTTATCATTTTCGGATAAATCCTCTTCAATCAATGTAATGTCATTTAAATTACGCTCTATCTTCCGATGCACACGTTGGATCCACGGGTCAATCTCATCCAGGCGGGTAGTTGGGTAACCAAGCACATCATGAAACAAACCGGTGATGTGATAGCGGTAGCCTTCTCCGAAGTTCGCCATGGGAGGGACATCGCTCAATGAATCACCGTAGGGTTTGTACCATTCCGGAGGCACATCAGTTGCAATCCGCTCCACACGCTCGACGGATTCAAATTCAGGCAGATCGATCTTCTCGCGCATGTGCCCAACCACTTCATCCAGCAACAAGATGACTGGTGTGCGGTACTTCTCAGAATAATTAAAAGCCTTCACGGTCAAATCGAAGGATTGGCTGACTGACACTGGGCAGAGCACGATTATCGGATGGTCACCATGGGTGCCCCAACGTGTCTGCATCACATCCCCTTGCGAAGCGCTCGTCGGTTGCCCGGTACTGGGTCCCAAACGTTGCACATCCACGATCACAACCGGTATTTCGGTCATGGCGGCATAACCGATATGTTCTTGCATCAGTGAAAAACCCGGGCCAGAAGTAGCTGTCAATGATTTTAAGCCACCAACCGAAGCGCCAATACAGGCAGCCAAACTAGCTATCTCATCTTCCATCTGGATGAACTTGCCACCCACCTTAGGAAGCTCTCTGGATAACATTTCAGCAATTTCAGTGGAAGGTGTAATGGGGTAACCGGCGAAAAACTTACATCCTGCAGCAATCGCTCCCCAACTAACCGCTTCGTTCCCTTGCATTAATTTAACTGTCAATCTGCCCTCCTTATATCTCAACTTTCTTGACTATGATTGCCAGATCTGGGCAGTGAGTATCGCACCAATGGCAGGCGCTACACTTTTCGGGGTAAACCACCACTGGGTGGTCATCATCATCCAGTGCCAGGACACCAGTCGGACAAAATGCGACACAAATACCGCAGCCTTTGCACCAGTTTGCGAAAATCGTCACCTGACCGCGTGGTCCTTTTTTCGGCGTGGTTTTTAATTCTGCTTTGGGTTGTTCAATCACTGAGGGTTCGCTCATGCTGTACCATCCTCACCCTGATCCTTCGAATTTAGACTTAGTTTATCCAATCATTATACATTTTGCATAAACTCATCGTAACCGATAAACAGCCATTTTTTCGAGTGTATATCATCACATTAACGATGTGACTCTTGCTTTATTCTATTCAGATATAATGAGTACGCACAATAAGGGAACGGAAAATTAATGACCAGTTCATGTTAAAATTGTAACGCCTTTATAACCTAAAAACACCATGAATCTTGATCCACGGACAATCATTAACAGCCCATTTGGCCTGAAACTTGCCGATTTAATCGGAAGATACACGCCAGATTGGATGGGTCATCGGATTGCATTATTTGCCGCGGATCGAATTTCCGCTCGCAAAGACTGGAAAATGGTCCGGGCTGCGCGTTGTAATCAATGGGTGGCATCCGGAGAGCAGTTAAGTGGAAGCGCCTTGAATAAGGTGGTGGGAGATAATTTTCGTGACATCGCTTGTTCGATCTTCGACCTGTATCACAATATAGATAACCCTGCATCACTCCTCCGCATCATCGAGCCAGATCCAATCGTAATCCAACTGGTTCAGCGTCCCGAATTTTCTGACAGAGGTTTGATAGTCGCTGGGGTTCATATGAGTAATTTTGATATGGCCTTTCAAGTGGGCGGGTTGGCAGGCATCAAAGCCATTGCATTAACCCTGTCTGAGCTGAATGCTGGATATCAAAAGCAGCTTGATATGCGCATGAAAAAAGGCTTGAATATGGTTCAAGCTTCGGTCGGATCACTCAAGCATGCAGTGAACCATCTCAAAGCTGGGGGTATGATCATTACTGGGATCGACCGCCCAGATGAAACTTACCTCTACCGACCAAAGTTCTTCGGTCGACCAGCTGCTATCCCCATCCATCATATCTTTTTGGCATTAAAATCGCATGTGCCAATAATTGTGGCGGCGATACTAAAGCAATCCGATGGAAAATACCACTTCCTTTTATCTGAACCGATCGAGATGCAGCCTGACCCAGATAGACACACCGAAATCATTCTCAATGCTGAGATAATCTTGCGAGTAGCTGAAGATTTTATCCGTCGTGACCCCAGCCAGTGGGCGATGACCTTCCCAGTTTGGCCAGAAGCAATGGATCAGGTTCCAGAATAAGGTCGAGTAAATGGAGAACGACAATGGGTGATATTAAAGACCACAAGCGTGTAAATGATATCCTTCTGGGACCTTTGGAGCGCCCTGCCTTGCAATGGCTGGCTGCACATCTACCTGCCTGGGCGACGCCAGATTTGATGACCGTCATCGGGATCATTGGAGCACTGGTGATTACCCTCGGGTATGGACTCAGCAATTTCCATCCTGCCTTTTTATGGCTTTCCACGCTTGGCTTCATCATTAACTGGATTGGAGATAGCCTGGATGGGACTCTAGCAAGATATCGTCACATCGAACGTCCAAAGTACGGTTTTTATATTGACCATGTAACGGATGTCCTGACTGAAGTCATCATCATTTTGGGTCTTGGATTAACCCCATATATAAAGTTCGCCGTTGCCAGTATGTGTTGCATTGCCTACATTTCGATGTCAGTCTTGGTGTATGTACGCATGAATGTCATGGGGGAATTTAAAATCTCGTATAGTAAGCTAGGACCCACCGAGGTGCGGGTACTTGCCATCCTACTCAACACCGCCATGTTTTTTGGTGGTTTATTTACCTTCAAACTGTCGCTTGGTTCTGCCACGGCAGCCATCAGCCCCTACGATTTATTTGTGACTGCCATCACCTTTCTTCTAGTCTACTTCTTCGCTGATACCAGCATCAAACAGTCAATTGCCTTGCGTAAGTTAGGTGAGTGACGCAATAGGAATTTGGAACCCTCTCACTTGCTCATAAAGCTTCCCAGCCAATAAGACTTTCGCTTCTGCCCATGCCTTGCCTATGATCTGCAAGCCGATGGGCATTTTTTCGCCAGACCAGCCACACGGAATGGAGAGCGCGGGTAGTCCCGTCAGATTGAACGGCGAGGTAAAGCGCGTCAATAGCCTGGGTCGGTCAAACGTATCCGCCGGATTCCGCATGGGTGCGATGACTGGCGTGGTGGGGGTAAGCAGCAGGTCAAATTCTTCAAAGAATTCTTTAAATTGGCAGCGCAGGATGGTCTGCATCCGCCGCGCCAAGGAATATTCCGTAGAGGTGTGAGCTGCTCCGGTTTGTAATCGCTTGAGCACATCCTGCCCAAAACCCTGTGGGTTTTCAGATAATCGTTGGTGGTGAAAAGCAGCGGCATCACTGGGGATCATCAATCCATTTGCCATAGCGGCTTCAAGGGCGTGCGGGAAGGCTACCTGCTCCACTTGTGCCCCCAAGCTTTCAAATACCTCGGCTGCCTGTCTTACTGCACTCTGCACAGCTCCCTCCACAACCTCCTGATCCGTAAAATAGCCATCGACAGCCAATGCAATCCGCCAACCGCTCAGGTCCTCCTCAGACATGGTGAGATAGTCATCCGCGGGTATGTCCACCGACCAGGCGTCTTGTGGATCATATCCCGCGATGGTCTGCATCAGGATAGCAACATCCTGCACGCTACGTGCCATCGGGCCAGCATGGTCCAGATTCCAGCTTAATGGGATAACCCCCCGCAAACTAACCCGTCCATAGGTAGGTTTGAGACCCACCACCCCGCATAAGGCGGACGGGATGCGGATTGAGCCACCGGTATCGCTGCCCAATGCCCCCATGCATAAACCAGCTGCCAAGGCGGCAGCATTCCCCCCCGAAGAGCCTCCAGTGATACGGGTCAGATCCCAAGGGTTGCAGCAATCACCGTAATGCGGGTTCTCGTTGGTCACTCCCAGGGCAATCTCATGCATGTTAAGCTTGCCAAGCAGCACCGCGCCGGCTTGTTTCAACCTCTGGACCACGGCCGCATCTGATTCTGGGATGTAATCAGCGAAAAAGGTCGAGCCTGCTGTCGTGCGTATTCCCTGGGTCTCATAAAGATCTTTTAAAGCCAGCGGAATTCCATGCAAGGCTCCTTTATATTCCCCATGATGGATCTCTATCTCTGCCTGCCCTGCCTGCTGTAGTGCAAGCCCGGGTGTCAGGGTGATAAAAGTGTTCAGGCGCTGGTTAAGCTGTTCAATACGCTCCAGATGTGCCTGGGTTAGTTCAATGGGGGAGATTCGTTTGTGTTTCAAAAGGTCGGAAGCTTGATGTATGTTGAGTGAGGTAAGTTCCATTAGCAGCTCCTTGAGCAAATGTATTTTTCACTTGTGAAAGTAGCTTTTGGATTACAGCGGTTCATAACCAGCCACGTCTGTCTACCATTCAATACCCAAGCTACTAGCCAAGGCAGCTGAAGCGCTGTTCAACTTGCGATAGATTTAGAAAGGTACCCGTCCAGAATTATATATATCATGAGCCCAAGCTGCCACCACCTGGCGACTAAAGACTCGTGGCAAATCAGAGGGTAGATGGTGGTTGAAAAAAGGCATGGTACTATCCGTTTTGCGGTAGATGAGATACCATGCCTGTTCACTCGAATTGGGGAACGGTAGCAGTAAGCCATTAGAGTCGAGCTGGTATTCCAGGCTCATTTGAATTCGAATATGATCGACCGGCTTCATCATATCCGCATTCCAAAGATTTTTTCGCTTACATTTACCCATTCAAAACCAGTGTGCAATCGCCAATCAAATTATCCTAGCAGATCCAGACCCAACTTATGATAAAAAGCATCTCCAAGCACGTGGTAAGACGAAGCGTATAGATGAAATCCTCGGATGCCCTTCATTTTCAGATATTTAATAAAATGCATCATTAGGGCTGAACCGATACCCTGATGTCGCCATTCTGGCAAAATACTAATATGGAGATGCGCTGGGTAATGCCTTCGATCTACTTTGGGTGCGCTCACTTTCCGTCCCGCCCATTCAGTATACAGGATGGCTGGTAACCAACCTGGCCAACCATATGCACCCACCAAACCACGCCGCACCAAGAGGGTACGTACCTGTCGACGATAAATCAGTTCAAACCGTCCTGTATCTACGGCTCCCAAGAGAGCACCCACCACTTGTCCGTCGCCCTCTGCTACAAATAGACTCTCAGGTTCAAAATCGGGGTAATAAGACATATCATCAGCCAGGTACTCACTATAGTGCGGGTACTTCTGAAGTAGTTGAGGTCGAGCGAATTCATCCATACCGTAAATCATCCGAACAGCCGGACGATCCGATGGTGTATAAGGACGGATAATCATAGGATTGACTCACTTCATCGCTACCACACCAAATGCCCGGGGTGCACGTCTCACCTGTCTGTAGCCTGCCTGTTCCAGGCGGCGTATCACCCCCGCAGTAATGCTGCGCCCCGATTTGCTTTCGGGGTCACCAATATAATGGAAAAGCAAGCTTCGGTTGCGCATCACCCGATAGAGCTCCCGATAAAATTCCCCGGAATAGAGATCACCCGCCAGGCTGAAGACAGGTGGATCATGAATGATGCGTGTGAATCGTCCAGCTTCCATGTTTGCAACTACATCGAAGCTATCTCCAATCACCTGAGTGATCTTCGGATTATCGAACAGCTCCTGTGACCACGGGTTAAGCCGGCACACCTTTAGCGCCGCTGGGTCTAGCTCAATGGTTGTAACGTATTCTGCCGTCCTGGCTGCCTCGATGGCAGTATATCCCAAACCTGTGGCAGTATCCAACACCTGACCAACCAGAGGCTTGACGGCACGTATCTTCTCTAAAGTATCCTGGTGAGGATCGGTATCCTTGATGCGGTGCATCGGGATACCGGATACAAGCATGGTTGGGGCAAGGGAGGTCGGATACAGGCTGTAAACTCGATCGGTCAGCTCGGAATAGAACTGGATGGCATGTGGTGATCCATCTTCAATTACATAACAGCCAGAAGCAGATTTAGCGATTTCCTCAACGTCTATCCACTTTAAGAGCTTGCCATCTGGGAGCTGTAATCCATGTGGATGTAGGAGCAGCTGGGTGGTGCTCAAACCCAGGTCCAGGGATATATTTACCGAACCCATCCCATTGCGCTGAGCACCCAATACATCCTTCGCTTGATAATGGGAGAGGACCACCATCTTCATGCTGTCTGATCATCCCTCGGATAAATACTCGTTGAGTTCATCAAGTGTCTTTTGGGTATCTTGATACTGAATGGCTATCAATCCTTCCTTGCGGGCTGCTTCGACGTTTTCAACGATATCATCGATAAAGACCGTTTCCCCAGGCTGCACACCTAATCGATCGATTGCTAAATGGAAGACGCGCGGATCTGGCTTGACCAGTTTTACCTCTGCTGAAATGATCATCTCGTCGAACAGTCCATCAATATTCCAGCGTGTATGCATAGTCAGACGTAAATCATCCCAGGCATTACTGAGTAATCCCACCTTGTATCGCGGGTGCAGGTTACGAATATAATCCAGCAATTGCCAATTCACATCATCCGCTGACCAATATTGTTCCAGGAAACCAGGCATATCTTTGGGTCTAATGCCCAATGCCTTCCGCACTGCTTCCCAGTGCATTCCAACACTGATTTCTCCCTTGGACGCTCTTGCGGCTGAACCACTGAAGAACACCAGGTCGTCCAGCTTGGACAACGGTACTCCTAATCGTTCCGCCAGTCTGAGGCGCGGGCGATCATCAACCATGCGGACCAATACACCCCCAAAATCAAAAATGACTGCACGTATTCTCACCTTGGGTTCCCATCAATGACTATTCAAAAGTCGTTCTATGTCAAGTCGTATCTGCCGGGAGGTCTGGAATTGGATCGCCTTTATGCCGACATCCATCGCACCCTCAACATTTCGCTTCATATCATCCACGAAGATGGCTTGGTTGGCTTCCACTCCCAGCTGGGTCAAAGCTAATTGGAATATGCGTGTATCCGGCTTGGTTATACACACTTCCGCTGAGATGATTATGGTATCAAACGCATCCTCAAAGTGCCACTTCTCCGCAATAACATGGCGCAGGTCATCCCAGGCATTGCTGAGCAGTGCGGTTTTATAGGTTTGGTGTAGCTTACGCACGTAATCAATCAGCGGATTATCTAACACATCTTCAGCGAAGAACTCATCCAGCAAAGCTTTAAATTCCACTGGCGAGTAATTGATCTGGTGGCGCAGGTTCTTCCAATGCTCTTGAACAGAGATCTCTCCCCTTTGGGCGCGGTCACCCGATTCTCCACCAAAGATGAATTCCTCCAATTCATACCGGTTCATTCCCAGGCGTGTAGCCAGCTTTTCACGCGGTGCATAATCGGCGGTACGCAGCAACACCCCTCCAAGATCGAAGATGATGGCTTTAATGGTCATGCAGATAAGTATAACAGATGGGAATAATGCGAACTATCCATAAGAAAAATAACCGGAATATTTAATTAGTGCCCATTCGTGAATGTTTTCTCCTCCTCAATTTTCGTTCATGGAAAATACGGGTGTTGGGAAGGGATCTATCCGCTAATTAGTTATCCTATCCGTTAACACTCTTTTATTTACCAATCACATCCCACTCCAAATCACCTCACAAAATTGTAATTTTTCCCCCCTATCCACCATCACTGCTTGACATCCTTCAAAAGCCCGATGTATACTTACCACCTACTGCAATCCTCAGGGATTATTCATCCAATATCTCACAATCTAAGGAGTAAAACATGCCTACATTTTCTCGAATGCCGCGTTACGACATCCGTAATGATGGTGCTGGTCCTTATGCAATTTTTTATTGTGACAGCTGCGGTCGCGAATTTCGCAGCCAACCAGATCTCGCTAATACTGTCAAACAAGACCTGGGGCGATCTGCCTTGGGTGGTTTGCTGCGTAAAGTACCTCTGGTAGGGAGCAGTGTAGCAGATAATGTCGTCGGGGAAGACCCTCGCTACAGCTATAAAATGACCCCCGTGCAGCTAGAATCGGCTTGGAATCAGACCCAGGTGCATTTCCGCGAGTGTCCAACCTGCAACCGCATCGTATGCCTATCGGATTTCGATACCCAGAGTGGGTTTTGTCAAGAAGATAGCCCCCGCACCGACGAGATTTCCGAGGCACACGGCGCTCAGGCAGGAGCAGCGATTAAAGGATTCGCCACCGCATTTGGGTTGGGAGATGCATTTAAGAATGTGGGCAAAGCGGTGGAAGCCGCTGGAAAAGCCACAACCCAAATGGCACAATGCCCCAAGGATGGCACCCTGGCTGCCCCAGGTACGAAATTCTGTCCTGAATGCGGCGCACTGATGACCCAACCTGCGGCAGCCTTGTGTCCGAACTGCGGTACCGACACACATGGTGCCAAATTCTGTCCGAATTGTGGTACGAAGATGGAACTTGCCCCGGCAAAATGCCCAAATTGCGGTGCCGACACCAAAGGAGCCAAGTTCTGCCCCGAATGTGGGACGAAACTCGGGTAATCCCCTGGTATCATACTCATAAATCAAAGGGCAGGTTTCGCCAAGACCTGCCCTTTTGCTTTTTTACTAATTATGTCCCGAGATGCTTCTTACGTTGCAGGTATGTGAGCACTGTGCTCACATATGCCGCATGGCTCCAGGTGAGTGGGCTGACTGAAACTGGCTGATCGGTATATGGATCCACCTGCTCGGCCAAAACCCCACTTGGCAGGGCATGGGCAGCTACCCATTCCAGAAGGTCCATTGATTGTTTCAAGTGATCTGGACGCTTTGCCGTCAAGGCGTACCATTCTGCCAACCAAAGGGTACAAATGAACCATGGGTTGCCCGGTACGTTAGAAATATCCTGGCTGACCTGGTGATATTGGTCATTGGTATAGCGGGCTACACCCCCCACAATCGTTTTAACCCACAGCTGCTCCCTGATAGCTTGCATGGTGGACAGGATCTTCGGGTCGTCCGGTTGGTACATGCCAAACTGCCATAATCCAACCAGGCTCGCATCGATGGTTCCATCAATATCCCAGCTGTTATCCTCATTGGTATTTACCATACGCGCAAACCGGTTGAGCCCAGGTTGCCACAGGTATGCCTCCACGCCTTTTTTGATCTCTGCTGCCGCTTGCTGGTATTTTTGCGCTCGCTCAGCCTCACCAAACGCTTCAGCGAAATGAGCCGCAGCGTTCAAGCCACCCCATGTGGCAGCTACGGTCCAGCTTAAAATGCCCAGGCGTTCCTCCCACAGATCGTAACTTGCGAGTGGTAAGCCGCTACTCTTATCACGGAAGCCAGCTATGAAATCTGCCAAGGGGCAGATTAATGACCGGTACAGCGGCTTGATAAATGAGACGTCGCCATAACAAGAAAAATGCTCCCACAATGCCCATAATACCAGAGAAGTCTCGTCTTCCTGGATGGGTAAATGCTTCTCCCCATCCACTGCCCACGGCAGCCAGCTGGAGGCTAGCGAACCATCCGGGTTATATTTATGGAGCAAATAACCTTCGCGACTATGCACCTTGTCACAGAATTTGAAGAATGCTCGTGGCAGGTCAAGGTAGCCTGCCTTGTTCAACGCATGTGCGACCAATGCCCCGTCCCGCGACCACATATAACTGTAGGTATCGCGTACATCCGAGGAGATGTCTGAATCGTTCGCCGCAATGATCGCCCCCGCTTCATCAATCTGCGTGCGCATGGTTAACAGGCTGCGTTTATACTGGTCAATCACCTGTAGGGGTAATCCATCCATTTCGGGCAGATGCACCTTCAGCCACAGGCGCCAGAAAGCTACTGTCCGGTCGATAAAGGATTGAGGACCTCGTTGGCGCACCATCCGGTTAAGCGTGGTTACGGCTTCAAAGTTCGAGCCGACTGCCATCCAATAGTACAGGAGGCGAGTCTGGCCAGCCTTGATTTGCAGGTTAAAACCAATCGTAGAGTCAACCGATCCATGTGCCACCACCCCGCCTTCAAGCTGCCCATCCTCGGCGTCCCGCCAGGTGCCTTGCAGGTTGCGGATCTCCTTTAGTCCACATGCCCATTGGTGAATACCCGTCACCAACCCCGGGTAATTGTCCAACGAAGGTGACCATCCAGGTCCTGGCTCACCATCAGTGGTAGCTACTGCTCCATTCATCATGAACCAGTATTTATCTTTATAATGAAATATCGAACGGCGTTCAGGCTCATAGTAAGCAGTATCCCCAATGTCGTTGCCTGCAATGTGGAAATCATGGTGGAAGAATAACCTTATCTCACGTTCCCTTGTGTCCAAATTGCTGATCTCCACCCGTCGGATGAATAGGTCCTCATGGAAGTCGACCATATCTGCAGATTGGATTGCCACCTTTAAATCTGGATGTTCCAGCCTCACATCGGTTACCAGGGTTTCAGGCTGGTACTTCAACGTGCGTTGCCACTTTCCATCATCGAACCAGCGGAATTGCCCATCCACCCACACGCCTGTACGAAAAGGATGCCCCAAAGCATGATTTTCCTGCCCGACATGCGGCCAATACAGATCGCGGATATGATAATTTTGATCGAACGTTACAAGGAAGCTGCCATTTCCAAGGGGCAGGTCTCTGGGCATGATATTCCTCCTTCACATCGAATTTGGTTAACACCCACACCTGAGGTGTGAGTCGATATACCCGAAACCCAGGTATTAATAAAAGGCTTGGTTATCCAGGATTATACTCACATATAGGTTAACGGTTTAAGAATACTAAAATGAACCTGTCACTTTTCGTCTAACTTATTCATCTAAGGTTTTTAGGAGGATGAATATGACCAGTTTGCTAGACTTTCGAAAAATGAAGGACGATTTCTTTACCCATGATGGTCAAAGCCCTTTGACCCCAGGGCAAAAAAAGGTATTCAACGGGCTTAAATATTTCCCACCTAATCCGACATTAAACCTTGAAGTCGCTGTGGAGGAATTCCCGGATAAACAGCGCATCGAGATGCAAACAACTACAGGGGATGTTCAAGTATATGAGCGATATGGCAAATTCAGTTTCATGGTTGAAGATCATCCCGCAGAGCTGACCATATATCATAGTGAAGGTGGCTATTTTCTACCCTTTGTAGATAGCCTGGCGAGTAAGGAAACCTACCCGGGCGGGCGCTACCTCGAACCTGAATCCTCGGGTAACAATCGGTTCAGGGTGGACTTCAACCTGGCTTACAACCCTTATTGTGCTTATAGCGAATACTGGTCCTGCCCTCTCACACCGTTTGAAAACCATCTAAAAGTCCCCATTCGCGCCGGCGAAAAACTATTCCACTAAAAAGGGCGGAGAGGGCGATCCTATCCACCCTCTCCCAACTTACCATTTTCATATCCTTACAATGTTTCTATGCTCTATCGTTCCAACGTTTTACCATTTAAAGGTTTTAATGTTCAGACGTTTACCGGTTTGCGATAGATGGTGCCGCGCTTGACTACCCGGTAACCCATGCTCTCATACAAGTACAACGCACCCGAGGTATTCTCAGTATCCACCCCGAGTCCTGCCTCCGTCATACCCCGCTCTTTAAGGGCGATCAAGCTCAACGCAATCAAGGCTTTCGCCACTCCTTGTTTTCGCCATGGTCGGCGCACGCAGATATTCTCGGTGTAGCCACGCTTTCGACCATAGATTTCATTCTGGTCCTTGTCGATGAAACTCAGCACCATGCCCACCACCTGATCCTCCTGCCATGCCACCCGCCATAGGCTCGGGTCGTAATCCGGGTCATTCATGAAGCGCTCAAATTCTTCCCACGGGTCGGGTATGTAGCCCCAGTGATCGCGGAAGGCTTCGTTGGAAGCCTCCCAGATTGGGCGAATATGCTCGGGTGCCACCGGTCGCACTTCAACACCCAGAGGTAAGGGCAAATCAGGGATGTTCTCCAGGTCTGGTCGCACCATCTCAAACGAATAACGCACTGCCTGATAACCTCGCCGTTCCAGCAGTTTTATTCTTTCGATCTCTGTACTGCTAACGAAGTTATCCAGCAAGCAGGGAGCATTAGCTGGCAGTTGTCCGCTTTCCTTGAGCTGCATAGCAATCTGGCATAAGCGCTCTTCGTTGAAACGCAATAAAATGCTGCCAATCCTTTTGTGGCGCCACTGGGGTAGCACATTACCCAGCTGGAATCCAATCCATTGGCCACTGCCTTCCACCGACCACCAGACGCGGCTATACCCAACCGTCTCACCATTGACCTCCGCGAATAGCATGTCTGCGTAAGGGTCACAATTATGCAGGTGGGCATAGGTATTGGCGACATCTTCCAGCTTCTCTGAACGCTCAAGTCCATCCGCCTCCGCACAGCCATGAAGGATCGCCACTATTTTGGGGTAATCTACTTCACCGCGAAAGCCGCGCATGACCAGCCCCGGGATATCTACTGTTCGGGGGTAAGATATTTTTTCCAAGATCTCAGTATCGATTTTCATGATGTTGTCCATATCATATTCAAAATTTTATTTGCAGATTTCTAGTTCTGATTCTGTCAGGAATAAATCATTCCTATAGAGCTCTTCGAGAAAAGTGAATTTATTCCATAAATATATCTATAGGCTCGGCACTCTCCGTGATGGATTTGTTGATACCAGCCGTCCCCTCAGATCCGCCGTTCTTCAGCAGCTTGAATTTGAGCCATGCTGGGATGGCACTCCCAAGGGCTGCCAGACCAGTTATATAAAATGGTAGGCGTGGGCTGTAGGTTTCCCAAAGCTGGGCGCCAATGGCTGGTGCTGGCAGGGATACCAATCCCAGGCTGGTGCCGAATAAACCGAAAGCTGTACCGCGCAGCTTCTCCGGAACTGCCTTACTGATCAACGAGTTGTATGCGGGAGACATCATCCCCACACCCAGCCCGAACAACGCCCAAACCACCACGTATCCCCAAAAACCTTTCGCCTGCATGAAGGTAAACATGGCAATGAACTCGATCAGGAAACCTATCACAATGCCTACCCGCTCACCCTTTTTATCCGCTAGCCAGCCAGCCGGCATGGTAACCAGCATCATGCAGCCACCGAACACAGAACCAAGCCAGCCAATCTGTTGAAAGCTCATCCCACCGATCTGTTCCAAGTAAACCGGCATCAGATTGTTGGAAAGCGAAAAGGCGATATCGCGAATCCCATCGGTGATCAGCACCCAGGTGATCACCCCTCCACTCAGCAGCAACCCTACCATGGCACTCAGATCCTTCCGCAGATTCCCCATTGATAATCTTTTTGGGTTGGCTTCGTGCCCACGCGCGGCTGTTCGGGCCATACTCACCCGGATGATCGTGCCAAAGAAATACAGCACCCATGCACATGCCAGCATGATGCGAAACCCATATGCATCTGCCAGGTACCCGCCCAGAGGCGGTCCCAGCACGCTGACGATCATGAACAGCGCATCCGAGAAGCCAAATACACGCGCCCGGTTGTTTTCAGACGATTGCTCTGCGATAAATGCACTATAGCTTGGCCCAATCAATGAGCGCGTGATCGCACTGAAAACCATCCCACTCATCACCCACTGCCAGGTGGGTGCAAAGATAAAGCCCGCGAAGGTCAGGTTCCCTGCGACACTGCCTAGTGCAATGCTGCGCAGCCGACCCAATGAATCGGATACCCAACCCCCGAGGATCTGAACTACCAGCGGTACGATTTGCGAGATCGTGAAGAATAGACCGATTTGTACCACGCTGGCATTCAGCTCTTTCAAGTAAAGGGGAAGCAGCATCCCATACATTTCACCACCCATGTTCGCCAGGATCATGGCGACCATGAATAGTAGCAGCATTTTGTTTAATAATGGCTCGGCTTTCACCGGGCTTTTTGCATTCTCCATACAAATTTCCTTTACAATCGTTCACCCTTTCAATGTCGCGGATTGGGTTCTTGCCGCCAACTCATTCCATAAGCTTGATTGCTCGTGTGGCAATATAAGCTGGCATATACTTCCCCAAGGGTGAATTCTGCTGGTCTTCATATAATCCGGTCAGAAAGAAACCCGCTTCCAATTGCCCGCCGATCTGTTCTTCGATAGAATGGCTGAATTCCAGTGGCGATTCATCCCCGAACTCACGCAGACGCTCCTCTTTGGTTAGTTTTGTGGCGTCGAATGGTAGGGGGTATTTCACCTCGAACACTCCCTTCTCCGCCAGAGGAGTATCGAAGATATACATGCATGGATTCCCGAAGCCTGCCAGTAAAAAGCCTCCAGGACGCAGGACACGGAAAGCTTCCCTCCAGACCGGGCGTACCTGCGGACAAAACACGTTCGACACAGGATGGAAGACCAGGTCAAAGCAGCTATCCCCGAATACTGATAGGTCGCGCATATCACCTTCGACGGTGATCAACACCAGCCCATCCCGCTTAGCAACCATCCGGTCTTGCTCCAGCTGTCTGGGAGAGTTGTCAAAAACCGTCACATTCGCTCCCGCCGCTGCCAGGATTGGACCTTGCTGCCCACCACCCGAAGCCAGGCACAGGATATCCACACCATGTAAGTCCTCAGGGAACCATGCGCGCGGCACCGCCTTTTGCTCGGTGAGCAATACTGACCATTTACCCTGCCGCGCGGCTGCGATGTCTTCCGGACTGCAGGGGATGGTCCACGGATTACCATATTCCACTTGCTGGTCCCATTTCTCTCGGTTGTATGCACGTACATCCATCTCACACATCCTTTTCATAAGTACCTAGCTGATTTGCCACTCGGAAGCCCACCGATTCATAAAGTCTTATGGCTGCTAAATTATCCTCGGAGGTAGAAACGATTGCGCTATGCATTCCATGTTTATATAAGCGATGCAATCCTTCCACCATCACAGACCTACCCAATCCTTTACGGTGAAAATCCGGGTAGGTGCCTACTGGTTCGAACAGCCCAACCTTATTAACCGGGTCGGTCCACACTATGCAAAATGCACCGATCTGCCCTTCCGGAGATACTATCACGATATCTTGCTCGGATCGATAAACGGGTGAGCGCATAAAGTTTGTAAAGCGCTCCAAGTAGCGCTCGAATGGAGCGGACGAGGCAAACGCTCCGTATTGCGCCCTCGCCCGGGCAGCCACTTCAGGCTCACCCTTGCAACTACGGGTCTCAAATTCCTCCACTGACCTGGTTGGGGGAATCGCACCGTCCAGGGTTCGGGAAAGGTGGACCATACCCCGCGCAAGTCGATAACCACGCTGGCTGAAGTGTTGACGCAGTACCGCATCATCATGAAAGACCCATAACACATAAATAGTCTTCCTACCCTGCCTACGTGCAACCCGCGCAGCTTCTTCCTCGGCCCACACGTACATCTCTGTGGCTAACAGGCTGCCACGGAGTTCTGGCAGGACGTAAACATCAAATCCGACCCAACCCGGTGAGATCAACGCCCAACCCAAAAGCCTCCCAGGCTGTTCAGGGTCATCCCACAAGTGGATATGATCCCAAAAATCCCCCTCCAGTGGCGGGTAGTACAGCCACCAGCATAAGTCTCCAGTGTGAACATAATATGTGCCATTATCAGCTTTGCGTCCCTGCATAAGCAGGTTACGCATGGCTTCCAGGTCACGCTCGTCTCGGTAAGGTCTTGGCTCCTTCATGCTTTTTCAACCAGCTTTTCCCATTCGTGGGTCAATTTTTCTAGCTCAGCCTGAGCCTTGGCATACTTCCAGCTCAGATCGTTGATGATTTCAAATCCTTTCGAACCACTGGCATGGTGCAGGTCATGCGAGATGCGTTGTACAGCCTGCTCTTGCTCACGGATGCGTTGTTCTAACTTCTCCAATGCCTGCTGCAACCGGCGTGTCTCCCGGCTGTTATCGCGTATCAAGGGTTTGGAAGGTAACAGCATACGTGGCGCGTGTGAGCTGGAGCCCGTCCGTTGAAGCACAAACTGGCGGTAAGTCCCATTGAACATATTCAACCTTCCATCCCTGAGCTCCCAAATCTGGCTTGCCAGCTGGTCGATCAGGTACCGGTCATGTGAGACCAACAGGATGGTGCCCGGGTAATTCTGTAAGACCTGTTGCAACACTTCACGCGCTGGCAGGTCAAGGTGGTTGGTGGGTTCATCCAGCAGCAGAAAATTAGCCCCACTGAGCGCCAGAATGGCTAACGCTAATCGCCCGCGCTCTCCCCCACTCAGAGCACCGACCGGCTTGAAGACATCGTCTCCGCGGAACAGGTACAGTGCCAGGTGGCTTCGCGCTCGCTCCGGGTCCATCTCACGATTGCTGAGCAGCTCATCCAGCACAGTATTTTCAGGGTTCAGGTCATCATGCGCCTGAGCAAAATAGCCAATTTGTATGCTGGCCCCCAGGCGCACATCGCCGGCCAGGGGTTCCACCTGGCTAAGCATGGTTTTGAGAAATGTCGTCTTCCCGCTACCGTTCGGTCCAATCAGCGCAGCACATTCACCACGCCGGAGCTCCAGGCGTTGCACCTGGAACAGCTTGTGCCCCGGGTAGCCAATGAGGGCATTTTCAGCCCGCAGGATGATATTGCTGCTGTCGGTAGCTGGCACCAGGCGTGGCCGGATCATTGGAGGTCGTCCAGGCATGTCAAGCGCATTCACCTTACGGATAGCTTCAATTACATCTAAGGGCTTGTCCGCCCGCAAGTCGAGCTCATGCCAGTTCCTCCCACTACGCAGTACCATGATCCCATATGCATCCACAGCCGCCAGTTCACGCGTCACCTTACGCAGGGTACCTAGCGCACGTGCATGTGTGCTGGCACGCACCCAATTGCGCTGAACGAAGTCCATCTCCTTTTGTAACCGCTCCTTTTCTTCCTTAAACACCCGCTGAGCATATTCCCAGCGCGAGTCCCGCTGAAGCAGGTAGTTGCTGTAATTGCCGGTATAAATCTCAATCCCCGCATGGCTCATTTCCCAGATCGTGCTCACAGTATTATCCAGGAAGTACCGGTCATGGCTTGCTACCAATACTGCTCCATCCCATTCCTTTAAAGTATGCTCGAGCCATTCGATGGCTTCAGCATCCAGATGGTTGGTCGGCTCATCCAGCATCAGCAGGGCAGGTTTTTCAAGCAACAGGCGAGCCAGCAACAGACGCGTTTTTTGACCACCGCTCAGGTGACTGAGCGGCATATCCCAGGTCTGTTTGCCCAACCCCAATCCTTGCAGGGTTTGTTGGATGCGCAGGTCATAGTCGTATCCACCGGCATGCTCAAAAGCTGCTTGCAGATCACCATAGGTGGTAAGCATCTCTTCGGTATAACAGCCGCCCGCCATATCCGCTTCCAGCTTGTGCAGACGGTCCTGCTGATCCTGCAAACCGGCAAAAACGGTTAGCATTTCGGCATATACAGTGTTCTCATCCAGAGCGAAGGCTTCACTGGCTTCCTGGCGTAGATATCCCAGTCGCTTACCACGGGCTATATGAATCCTGCCAGTGGTGGGCTGGTTCAAACCTGCCAGGATCATCATTATTGAAGTTTTGCCAATCCCGTTTGGTCCGATCAGACCAATCTTGCTATCATTGGCGATCGTTACCGATATCCCGCGGAACAGGTCAAACGCCCCAAAAGATAAGCCTAGATTTTTCGTCGATAATATAGACATTCTTACACCTTCCGTATTTATCGAGGCAAAGCAGATAAGATAGACAATCTATCTCCGTGTCATCGAGGGCATAGTTCAATCGATGTAATCTTCTCTAACCCATACAAGCGAGCGATCCGAACAATATAAATCACTCACTTCACCACTCGACACATTTCCATACTTTACCCATTCCGGTGTAGCTTGCCAGTGCGCTTGGCGTAGTGTTCTGCCAAACCAAACACCCACAACCCCACCGGGATGGCCACTACACCCATCAGCAATGTTGGCCAGATATATTGCCAGAGCTGCAGGGTTGGAGTACCTTCCAGCAAGGCTCGGCGGGTGCCATCCAGCACGTACGTCGCCGGGCTATATACTGCCAGCTTCTGTAAAAAACCAGGCAGCACATCCACCGGGTAATATACACCGGATACAAGCAGCAGGATGGCAATGATAACGTGCGTCATTTGTGAACCACGCTCTGGGAAGAGCAGCGGTAGCACTGAGCCCATCACACCCACACCGATGAACGAGAGGCTCCCCGCTAGCAGCATCACCGTGCCGCCCAATAGATTGGCGCGGCTCAGATCGATGTGGAAGATCGCCACCGTCACTGCCAGGATGATCCCGGTTGAGAACATACTGTAGATGACTGCCCAAAGCGTTTGCCCCGCCATATGGGTGATCCGCCGGATGGGTGCCATCAATGTGTATTCGATCGTGCCTTCCCAGCGCTCCATACCGATCACATCCGTGATCCAATAAAAGATCAATGACAGGTAGCGCCAGACCAGCGTTCCTACTACCAGATAAAGCACCAGGTAGCGGCCATTCGCTTCTGATGCACCACCGATCTTTTCCATGCCCAGCCCGATGAAGCTCACTGATAGGCTGTTGGCGATGGAATAGACGATCCACACCAATTCCCAAGACCAGTATCGCTTCACCAGATTGGCGTTGCGTTCCATGAAGGCATAAGTTGCCCTGAATTCATTGACTAATGTGGCCATTTCAATTACTCCAATTACTTTAACCCGTATCCTTGGCAAGCCATTCCTCTCGCAGGATACCCATAAAGAGCAAATCCCAACGTTGCCCTTCCCTATTAAGATAGCCTTTCGCCCTTCCTTCGTGGACGAAACCAGCTTTCTCGTAGGATCGGATCGCCCGTGGGTTATATTCGAAGGTGTCAAGGCTTACCCTTCTTAGGTTCAGCTCCTGGAAGGCATAGCGCAGGATTACCTTCATAGCATCAGTACCATAGCCTTTGCCCCAATCCTCGCGTTCGCCGATGGCAATCCCCACAAAGAGCTCGCCATGGGGGAAAGCATCTCCGTCCAGACCTATGAAACCAACCAGCTTATCTCCCTCAAGGGTGCGGATGGTAAATAAATAAAACGCGGGTGGGTCTTTTTCCTGATCTCTTTGGATCAATTCCGTCAGTTTCTTCACCGAAGGCGGGTAAGCAGGTTCAGCATCTAGCAGGCGCATGAATTCTGAATCCCTGTTCCACATTGCATATACTCCTGCGTGTTCCTGCGGTTCCTCAGCTGTCAGGCGTACAAGATTACCGTACAATAAGTTCGTGTTCATAATTCACGTTCACCTAATTAACCGTAATAATCCATCTACAAAACTCATCATTGTCAGCTAATCATGATCCTCTTCGCTAGCCATTCATCCCGCAGGATGCCCATATACAGCCAATCCCAACGTTTGCCTTCACGTAGTATCGCTCCACGAATGCGCCCTTCTGGGATGAATCCTGCCTTCTCATACGAGCGAATCGCCCGTGGGTTGTACTCAAAAACGATCAAGCCCACCCGGCGTAGGTTCAGCTCGTTGAATGCATAGCATAGCATCACCCGCATGGCATCCGTACCATAGCCATTGCCCAAGTATTTACGCTCACCCAGTGCAATGGCTACCAATGTGTCACCGTGCTGATGGTAAAGGTCAAACAAACCGATAAAGCCGATCAGTATATCGCCTTCCAGTGCGCGAATGGCGAAGAACACCCCATCCGTCAAATCTTTTTCCAGGTCCTTCTCAAGCCATTCCTTCCACTTTTTTACTGAGAGCAACCTGGGTGCGTCGGTGTCCAATAGTCGGAGCCACTCGGTATCCTGGTACCAGCGCGAAAAGCATTCCGCCATGACCTCAGGGTTTTCGGCCGTTAGATGTACCAACTCTCCTGTCAGCAGGTTATTATTCATGGTGATCTTCCTCTTTCAAATTTATCGCCAACCACTCATCCTTTAGCAGACCCAAGTGGATCGAATCCCAGGTTTGTCCATCTCGCAGTAATGCCTTGCGTCGCCGTACCTCTTCCACGAAGCCAAATCGCTTGAAGAAATTCAACGCAGCGGGATTATCCTCTCCTACTACCGCTGATAGACGGTAAAGATTCAGCTCGCTGAAAGCAAAACGCAGGATGAGCTGCAATGCTTCACGACCGTAACCCTTCTCACGTTCCACCGGGTCACCGATGGCTAGCTTCAGGCTGGCGATCCCATGCGTCCACTCGACCCCTTCGATACGCACGAAACCCAGCAGCCGGCCATCCTCCTTGCCCCGGATGGTGAAGTGGAACAGCCTTTTCGATTCATCCACTTCCTTCTCAATTGCCTCATATTTCTTCTTCATCTGGGCAACGGATAATGGCATTGCGGGCTTCCGCCATAGGGCGCGCAGTAGTGACAGGTCATGCGTCCAGCGCGATTCCACCTCCGGGTCTTTCTCGTGGTCGATTGGTGCCAGACGGATCAATTTGCCTTCAAAGAGTTGTGTGTCGATACTCATGTTCCTGTCCTTTCATTGTTTTTCATTGGTTGGGTTGAGAACAAGTTATTTCCATCCGAAACCCAACTTCTATTCATCTTGTTCCTCCCCCAAATCCTGGAATTCAATGGATTTGGGGGAGGCAGGGGGGCTCACTTCCGTTATTACCCTTCTTCCTCTTTGTAATATCAGCTTAGGTTGCTGATTGACGCATTATTCTCCATAAATCCTTTTATAATTGTATGCGCCCTGAGCCTAAAACATCTCGAGCATCCATGATGAACGATACAAGGATGTTCCACACTCTATGTACGAATCTTTTCAGGGCAGGATGGCCATTGCTCCCTTGTAGCATCCGCTCCTCGCGATTGTTATCCATTGTGTATGACATATCATCCTCCTTCTTCCTCTTCCGAAACCAGCTGGTTCCCGGTCAGCTCGAGGAATACCTCTTCCAGGGTGGGTTCGTGCCCGTTGCGCGGTATGAGCTTCTTCAGCGCTTCTGGGGTATCCAGGGCTACGATTTTGCCATTATCCACGATGGCGATGCGATGGCATAAGGCCTCCGCTTCACCCATATCATGAGTGGTGAGCAGGATGGTGGTACCGTGCAGCTCGTTAAGCTCACGCACCACGGCTTGCACCTCATGCTTGGAGCGGGGGTCCAAACCCGTGGTAGGCTCGTCCAAAAGCAGCAGCCGCGGTTTGGAGAGCAGTGCCCGTGCAATCGCCACTTTCTGCTGCATACCGCGCGACATTTCTTCCATAGGCTGCTGGATGGTGTTCTTTTCAAGACCTAGTCGGGTAAGGATTTCCACCACCTTGCAGCGGATCTCCTTACCCTCCATCCCATACAGGCGCGCCCCATACAGCAGGTTCTCCATCGGTGAGAGCTTCTTGAAGAAGCTGGCTTCCACTGAGACCCGGTTGATCAGGCGTTGGACCTGCATCGGCTGGCTCACCACGTCATGCCCGAAGACCATAATTGAGCCTGCGTCAGGCAGCAGCAGCGTGGCAATCAGGCGGATGAGCGTGGATTTGCCCGAGCCGTTCGGTCCCAGCACGCCAAAGATCTCAGCTTCGTGCACCGAGAACGAGACGTGATCCACCGCCACCTTGACCGTTTTCCCGGTTTTGGTGGATTCGGTCCTCCCCTTCCATAGCGGGTGGGAGGCTTTACCGAACTTCTTATAAGCATCCTGTACCTGTATCGCCTCAAACATTTCAAACTCCTTACTTTTGTCCTCTTCCCCCTCCCCCTAAAGGGGAGGGTTGGGGTGAGGGTATTACTCGATCCATCCTTCTCCCATCAAGATAAATAAAACCGGTCACGGGAGTTGGTCCCCGTGACCGGTATGGCGCAACACAATTAGAAATAAAACAAAACGACCACGGGGTTGGAGCTCACCGTGGTCGCAAGGTTCAATGCGTATAACCTAACGAGCGATAGGCGCGCTCCGCGAAGGCAAAGCAGGTCCGCTGCCAGCGGCGACTGCACGCACTTCGTAAATTCGTTTGATGAGATCGCTCATCGATTGTGCCTTTCCTTTCATAATATAATAATCCACAACTTTTCGAGTGTACCATTATTTTCTAAAGCCTGTCAAGGGAGGAATTTATTCGGACAGATAGTCTATGAATATTGAATGAGGTGAACACATGTAACAAACTTGCCCATCCCTGTTTATCTCTTCCATTGTCGACCTGTTTCAATACTTGACTTCTCTCATGATCATCTAATCGTCAATTGGTAATTACCGAACTTTACCAACCATAAATCATTCCCCTCTTCGCTCCGCATGCTCTGCTCGCTCCGTGGTTAGTATCTTAAACCCCTTCGTGTCCATTCTATTGCATAGTGCGGGAGAGCGCCCTCTTTGGGCTCCTCATTACTCATCTACACGCACCTTCGGAGCGATCTTTTACTTATTCATCTCGTACGAATCCACTACCTCATTACTCCGGTTAATGAACTGGAAAAGGATATGCTTATTTGTCACCTCCACCTTCATCGCCCCGAAATCCCAGTTATACCTCACCTGGCTGCCCTCCAGGATATTCACGAAGTCATATCTACTATCCCCTCCTAACCCATTGACGAAGTACGTCAGTCCATTCTCTTCCAATCTCTCATAGGTATGGTCATGCCCTGACAGCACCACATCCGCACCCCACTCCCCATACGGCCACCTTGCCCAATCCGTCGAGCCATGCATCCCCGATGAATAAGGTGGGTAGTGCATGTAGACGATATTCCAATCAGATGTGGAAGCTGCCAGCCTTGCCTGAAGCCACTCAGCCTGGATGGATGAAGCTCCCACTCCATCCGGTTCACTGTCGTTGGTGTTGAGGGCAAAGAAGTGCACTGGTCCCCAAGTGAAGTCGTAATAACGTTCGTTACCGGGCAGGGTGAAGTAATCATAATATGGTTGCCCAAGATCTGTCCTCAGATCATGGTTGCCTAAGGTGGGGAAGAAGCGGTTTACCTCTGCCCCAGCTCCATAGCTGCCTATATAAGGGTAAATATAACTATGGAAAAACTGCCCCACTGCAGTGTCCATGTGGTCAGCCGCCCCGGAAGGATAATTATTATCTCCGAGCGTGATGATGAACTCAGGCTGCCAGCTCAGAATCAACTTCGCTACATCCGCCTCCGCCTGCTCACCCGAGCCGTAGTCCCCAATTGCCGCAAAGACCACTGGTGGTGAGGTTGTAGCAGTTAGTTCTGGTGTGGGTGTGTGGGTTGGCTCAGTAGCAGTCGGTTGGGGTGTGTAAGTTTGGGTGAATAAAGGAGGAGGTAGCGTCTGTCTCTGGGCGGGTACCTGCGTTACACTGGTTGTGATTGAAGGAAGGCTCACAGATGGGCTGGTGCTCCCTTGCGTCGGCAAACTTGCCGTTCCTGTGACTCCTTGGCAAGCTTGCATGAAGATCAGCGACAGGCTGGCGATCAGCCATATCCATGGCCTGGAATTAGCGGGTCTTCTTGAGCCTACAGCCCCCCGATCAACAAGGTTTCTCATTTCAGCATCAGGATGCTTCCGCTGTAATCCACCAGGTAGATTTCGCCGTCCTCATCCACCCCAAATGACGAAATGTTGGTCCCGGTCTCGAACATCAGGGAGTTCTGCCAGTTTCCATCAGACAGGTGAAGCAAGCCCCATACCCGCCCTGAGCCATAATCACCATACAGATAAACGCCCTGCCATGCTGGCAGGTTTATCCCCCGGTAAACATAACCACCGCTGACCGAGTCCCCTACATCATGACCATATTCTGTCACTGGCATAACGAATTCAGCCCCTGCAGGTGGAGAGCCGCGGTATGGGTGCGTGCCCTCGTAATAATTCCAGCCGAAGTTCTCTCCTCCTGGGCTACCAATTGGCAGGAAATCGATCTCTTCCCAGGCATCTTGCCCAACATCGCCTATGTAAAGATCACCGGTCAGCTTGTCAAAAGAGAAGCGCCATGGATTGCGGAAGCCGTACGCCCAAATCTCCCATAACCCACCCCCAGCGGCAAATGGATTATCGATCGGGATGGCGTAAGGTTGACTATGATCCACGTCTATGCGCAAGATTTTTCCGAGCAGGGTCTGTAAGGATTGACCGTTGCCAAGCGGGTCACCCTCCGAGCCCCCATCCCCCATGCCGATGTAAAGGCAGCCATCTGGTCCAAATTGCACTTCCCCACCGTTATGATTTTGATATGGTTGCTCAATACGCAGCAAACGCAGCTCGCTGCTCGGGTCTGCCTGGTTCGGGTCATTCGTCGACACACTGTAGCGTGCAATCACTGTGTACAGCTGGCTGTTCTCAGTTTCAGTATAGTCTACATAAAAATATCCATTTTCAGCATATTTTGGATGAAAGGCTAAACCTAGCAAGCCTCTCTCGCCACAACAGCTCACCTTCTGGGTCAAATCCAAGAAAGGAGTTGCGAGCAGTTCACCATCTTTCAGGATGAGAATCAGCCCACCTTGCTCAACGATGAACATCCGCCCTGAGCCATCTCCTGCGTTATCTAAACCTTCCGGTTTCTCCAAACCGCTTACCACCATCTGCCATGAATACCCAGCTGGGTCAGGCAGTACACTCACCGTGATTGGCACGGGGGTTTCAGTCGGCACGATAACCGTGGCAGTGATTGACAGGGTCGGTTCAATTGTAGGACTAGGTGTGGACGAAGCAGAGAAGGTTGGCGTAGCCACCCTGATAAAAAAACTCGTTGTGGGTGTTTTGGTTGGGATTTTCGTTGGTGCACCGAACGTACATCCCGCCAGCATGATAGTGAATACAATACTGAGTATGGTTAAGTAACGGGTCATTTCCCCTCCGGCTTATCTCCATCCACGATCTCCCCGTCGATTACCTCCCCTTGCTCACCAGACTGTGAAGTCTCCTGGTAGCTGTCCATCACCTTGCGGGTGGCGTTCAATCCATCCAGATGCTCCTGAACCACATCCGGTGGACACAGCTCGACAAATAAATAAGTCGCCAGCCAGATAACCGCCGCATCATCAATTGGACCAGGTGCGATATCAGGCACAATTAGATACACCAACGACCCAATGGGTAGCAGCTTGAGCAGCGGGTTAACCCGCCCATCACCAAGCAACCGTAGGATCAGCTTGAGACGCAGTGTCAAACCTTGAAAGAACCCCCCGTTTTGAGGAAGCATGATTTTACGATTAGATTTATCAGACATTTTAAATCTCCAGAGAACTTTTATCCTTATATACGCAGCTTGCTTGGATTAGTTCTACCGACGAGCTCTCCCCATCCAGTATGCACCGGGTGGCTCATGCCTCATCTAATGGGGGTGCTGTTTGCCCATAATCCAGGATCTCATATCCCTGTGGGCCTGAATCCTTGCCGATGATACCCTTTTCCTGCATGGCTTCCACCAGGCGGGAGGCACGTGTGTAACCAATGCGCAAACGGCGTTGCAGCATGGATACTGAAGCCCGTCCTTGCCGCCGTGAAAGGTCGATCGCTTCTTCAAGTAGTGGATCCTTATCATCCTGCGCCATCATATCGTCCCACAAAGGGATCTGTACAAGTGGTATACCTGCTGGAATCGCATCCGGGATGCCTCCAGCTGCAGTCTGGGCGAGGGGTCTGTTAGGCACAAAACTTTGCCAATAGCTCACCAGGCTGAGAATCTCACTATCTGAGACGTAGGTGCCTTGCAGGCGGATGGAAGATGGCGCATCCGGAGCCTGAAAGAGCATATCACCCCGTCCCAACAATCTTTCCGCACCTGGTTGGTCAAGGATCACCCGGCTATCGGTATTAGATGCCACCGCAAATGCAATGCGTGCTGGGAAGTTGGCCTTGATGATACCTGTCACCACTTCGACGGACGGGCGCTGAGTAGCGATCACCAGGTGGATGCCCGTCGCTCGCGAAAGCTGTGCCAGGCGGGTGATGGCACCTTGAGTCTCGTCCGGTGCCAGCATCATTAAATCTGCCAGTTCATCAATGAACACAACCAACTTTGCCAGCTTCTTTTCTTTTCCATCACCCGTGTGTTCCAGTCGGGCATTGTATTCCACGATATTACGAGTGCCGGCTTGGGCTAGCTTATGATAGCGCATGTCCATCTCACGCAGCACCCATTGCAAAACCCCAACCACTTTCTCTGTCTCTACCACCACAGGTGCCAAAAGGTGTGGGATGCCGTTATAGTTAGTCAGCTCCACCCGTTTGGGGTCAACCATGATCAAGCGCAAGTCATCCGGTGTGTTATGCAGGAGTAGGCATACAATGAGTGAGTTCACGCACACCGATTTTCCTGAGCCGGTCTGACCAGCGATCAGCAAGTGAGGCATGGCTGAAAGATCAGCCGCTACCGCGTTACCCGCCACGTCCTGCCCAAGAGCAAAACGCAGGGGTGATTTTAAACGTCTGAAGGCATCGCTCTCCACCACATCGCGCAAGGTAACCAGCGCGATTTGCTCATTAGGCACTTCGATACCGATGTATCCTTTGCCCGGTACCGGGGCTTCAACGCGGATCGTGCGCGCCGAGAGGGCGAGTGCCAGGTCGTCCGCCAGGGAAGCTATCTTTGCCACCCGCACCCGTGTACGCGAGCCACGTGTCTCAATGAAATCAGGTTCTACACCGAATTGTGTGATCGTGGGTCCGCGGTTAATCTCGACTACATTCACCGGAGCACCAAGCACTCTCAGCGTTTCTTCGATCACCCCCGCCCTCTGGCGATCTACATCATCATCATAGACAGTCTCATTGCCCTTTTCAAGGATTTTGTCAATGGCGGGCAGTACCCATGGGCGAGGTTGGTTTAGATTCAATGTGCTGATGGGGATGGAGCCTGTTCCTGCCTCAGACAGTGCATCTAGGTCGGGCCAGTTGCTGGGGGGTACAGGCTTGGTGGCAGTGGCTGATTTTGCCGACGCTGAGCTACGATGATTGCGCTGCTCGTCCATCCAATCCTGGACTCCATCCTGGATACGTATCACCAGTGGAGGCACCCACCGGAATAGCTCAACCACCGATACATCCAGTACCAGAATCAGTGCGATGATCAGCCAGGCAAACAAGCTAATTGCCATACCCGCCCATCCCAGGCTGACGAAAAGTATTTTAAAAATAAAAGCTCCTGTGTAACCTCCGCCTGCACTGCTAGCTGCCAGGGCGTTAGCATCCTCCGGAAAAGAAAAGAAATGCATCCAACCCAATATGTTTAGGAACAATAGGACCACACCAAATAGACGTTCTATGGCTATACGGGGTACGTGCTGAAAGCTGCGCAGCACCAGCCACAAACCTACGATGATCAACCCAGCCGGGAATAGATAGGCTCCCCAGCCAAATGCCTGCCCTAAAAGCGTTAACCATCTGGCGGTTATAAGATTGTGGCTGGCAGAGATTAAGCTTAGTAATGTGAGTAACCCTATGAACAACATCACGATGCCAATCAGGTCAAGCTTTCGGTCGAGGGACATACCCGCTTGTGACGGAGTAGGTTCCATCGATGGCCTACCTCTTGGTCTCGCGGTAGAAGGTCTGCCGAAGAGCGCTCTCAATGACCCCAGCCATCCCCCTGAGGAGCTACGTGGTTTACGCCCCGCCCTACTCGGGTTAGCTGTTCGCTTTGATATAGTCCGTCCCGGAGGTCTGCCGCGTCGAATAGGACTTCGTCTGTTGTATGCATCTCGACTGGTCTTGGCGTAGTGGCGGGTGGTATTTTTCCCGCTTTTACTGCGGGATTGGCTTTTGACTGTTTCAGTCATCTTTGGCATTATAGCACAAAGGGTCTCATATCTCCCTCAGGGGCATTTATCTGAGAAATAAGGTAAAATTCTAGCGCAAACCTGCTTCTCAAATTCATAACCAGAGGCTTTCTTGTTCGAAATCGTCTTCCTTGGCACATCAGCATCCGCTCCATCCGTCCACCGTGGGCTTTCTAGCCAGGTGGTCATCCACGATGAATTTCGCTTCCTGATCGACTGCGGCGAAGGTACTCAGCGCCAGATTTTACAATCAGGCCTGGGCTTCAAACGCCTGAATCGCGTGCTCATCACCCATGGTCACCTGGACCACATTCTGGGATTAGCTGGGTTGCTTTCTACCTTCATGCGTTGGGAGACGATCGATAAACTTGAGATATATGGTGGTCAATGGGCGCTTGATCGAATCCATGATTTGATCTACGGCATTGTTCTGCGGGGTGCCAAACCACCCATGGACCTGCAGCTCTTACAAATCAGCCCGGGTATCATCTTCGATGAGGACGATTTCAGCGTTACCGCTTTTCCGGTTTGGCATCGTGGACCCGATTGCTTCGGTTATCTCTTCGAGGAAAAGACTCGCCGTCCCTTTCTGCCCGAAAAAGCTGACCAGCTGACCATTCCAGCAGGACCCTGGCGGCGCGACCTGGTGAATGGCAAGGCCATCACCCTTCCGGATGGACGCACCATCCACCCTGACCAAGTACTAGGAACGGAACGTCCAGGCACCCGCATGGCGCATGTGGGTGATGTGGGTCGCATCGACGAGCTGGTGCAGGCTGTTCAGGAAGTCGATGCATTGATCATCGAAGCCACCTATCTGCAGGAGGAATCTGAGATGGCTGATCAGTTCGCCCATCTCACCGCTCGCCAGGCCGCCGAGCTTGCAGCTGGAGCTGGGGTTAAACACCTCATTCTCACCCACATCTCACGCCGCTATCGCGAGCGGGATGTGTTAGCTGAAGCCCAAGTGATCTTCCCTAATACGGTGGTTGCCCGCGACTTTGACGCATTCCAGATAAGACGCGGTGAATGTTTGAAAGTCGAACAGGTCAAAGAATCCAGCAATTCAAAATAAAAGTAGGCAGGCTGGCCAAAAACG
>Ga0153916_10000085_pt1 | contig 51725 bp, 49 predicted proteins | sample Opewatmetagenome_FD_109642 | JGI IMG/M metagenome (GOLD analysis project Ga0153916, IMG submission 109642) | Freshwater wetland microbial communities from Ohio, USA - Open water 3 Core 3 Depth 4 metaG | ecosystem: Environmental > Aquatic > Freshwater > Wetlands | place: USA: Ohio, Lake Erie...
CCGAGGCGCAGTGGCCAGCGGCACCGCATTCAGCGGCTGTCGATGCCCGTGGCCCCGACGGCCTCAGGACTCAGCCCCGACCAAGCAGCGGGAAAGAGGCGTAGAGGATGGCGCAAGCGGCGGGCCTTCATTCGCCCTCACTGAGCGTGCGCGGGGCCCTCCGATCTCTGGCGGCCCCCCGACTGCGCATCTGGCTGATCGTGGGAACGATGGTGGTGGGCACGGCGCTGCATTACGGGGACGCCCTGCCGGTGCTCTCCGCCGCCGCCGCCGATTCACCGATCAGTCTGGCGTACCGGCAATCCTTCGAGCGAATCCTTTTCCTGGTGCCCGTGACGTACGCCGCGTACGTCTTCGGTATGCGTGGGGGACTCGGCACACTGGGGTCGGCTGGGGCAATCCTGTTGCCCCGCGCCCTCATGGGTGCCGCCCTCGACCACGCTCTCCCCGAGGTCGGAGGCGTCATGGTCGTCGGCGCGCTCCTTACGCTCGTGATCGTCCAACAGCAGGAAGATGTGGAAGCCCAGAAGAGAATGCACGAGAGCCTCGGTTACTTCGTGCGCCAGGTGCTGACGGCGCAGGAGGATGAGCGCAACCGGATCGCCCTCGAGCTTCACGATGAGACGGCCCAGGCGCTCCTCGTCATCTGCCAACGGCTGGACGGCCTCGCTGATCGCGAGGAGGACCGGCTCCCAATCGGCGTAGCCGGAGAGCTTCAAGGCTTGCGCACCGCGCTGGTCCGGACACTGGCAGACCTCCGGCGGCTGAGCCAGGGATTGCGGCCGCGCATCCTGGACGACCACGGCCTGGAGGCGGCGCTCGAATGGCTGGCCGATCAGCTCAAGGAGGAGTACGGCATCGAGATTCGGGTGGAGGTGAACACCCGGCTGTCGGGCTATTCTCGGAACACGCAACTGCTCCTGTTTCGCATCGCGCAGGAAGCACTGCGCAATGTGGCGCGCCACGCGGGCGCCGCCCAAGCCACGATCTCCCTGCGTGGCGGCGACAAGCTGACGATGACGGTGATGGATGACGGTCGGGGATTCCTCGTGCCGCCGACGCTCAGCGACCTGGCTGGCAGCGGCAGGCTCGGGCTGGCCGGAATGTCTGAACGAGTCCGTCTCCTGGGCGGCGTTCTCAACATCCGGTCGGTGCTGGGCAAAGGCTCGATCGTTGAGGTCGAGCTGCCACGCGGCGCCGCGAGCCCGGCACCGGGGCAGGGCTTCTCCGACCAGCGCTCTCCGTCGGATGCGCGGATCTCCTTGCCCACGTGATGCGAGAGCGCAAGCCGCCGCGAGTCAGCGGGTGTGATGTGGCGCAGATGGCCGCGGGGGTGGATTCGCACCTGCCATACACGGTCTTGCAGGGCTATGCAAAATCGGCGCCCGCGAGCGCCGATCTCGATTCTACACAGTGGTCCCAGGGGCTGGATTCGAACCAGCGATACACGGTTTTACAGGTCGTGTCCCTTCGTCCATCGCCGTCCGCAGGCGGCCGCACGCGATCGGAATTCGCCGAGTACTTTCCACAGGTATGCGAGAACGTCCGCACTCGTCCGCACGGGTTGCTGTCACCGTTGCTGTCAGGCGAGCCGCAGGCCTGACTATCGCTCTACGGAGATCGTTTCAGGCAGCATCCCATCGGCTAGCCCACGCAGCATCACGAACGGTTGCATCAGCGGATTGACAAAGCGGAACCTCACGCGGCGCCCCTCCTGGATGCGCTGAAGCACGGGCCCCCGATCGTCTCCACAGAAGTCATTGAGGTGTCGAGCGAAGGCCGGGGTGTCGTAACGTCGTCCCGTGATTTGAAGCATGGGACCGCGGAGCTCCCCCGCTGCGAAGTAACCCAGGTCATCTCCTCGTGCCATCGCGCTGGCAAGAAGCACCTGCTTGTATAGGTGATCGCTGCGGGCGCTCATCGTCGCCTGATGGTAAGCGCTCACGATCGTCTGCTGCGCTCGAGCGACAGCCGTTTGAACGGCGTTCATCACGTGCGCTTCTGTGACATGCGTCTGCTCGAAGTCGACGGCGGCGCGCGACGCGTAGAGAGCCAGCAGATGGGTGTAGTGTGGTAGCCCTTGCGACAGTGACGAGATCCGCGCGACCGCTTGAGGGTCGATCGACATGCCCACCGCTTCCACACCCTTCTCGACAATCTCGTTTAGCTCAGCTCCGGACATCCTCGGCATCCGGACCTGAACCAGGGCACGCTCAATCGAAAGATGCTCGTGAATCAGTTGACCGACGTTGTCGGCGACGCCGACGAGCACGATCGTAGCCGGAACAGCTTGATCCGACAGCGTCTTGATCGTGTCAGCGAAGGGGCCGGCGTTGCCATTCTCCACTAGACGATCGAACTCGTCGATGATGGCGATCGCGATCGAGTCCGATCCAACGACGGTCAAGAGGTTCTGCACTACGTGCGGAGTAACGGTCTTCCCGATGTTATCGCCCAAACTGGACATGATCTGGTGACCCTCGCCACGGAGCCCGATCCCGGCGCGACTTTGAACCATCTGGATGCCGCTGAACACCTTGCGCCAGACGCTTTCGTAATCGTCCGTGCTGTCGCAAGTCACCCTGGGCGCGATGACGTTTGTCCCCGCCGTCGGTAGGTACTCCTCCAATACGCTTGCGAGGGATGTCTTGCCGACGCCCCGCTCGCCGTAGATGATGGCGTGCTGGCCGCGCTGGTTGATAGCGTCGATGACGTCGCGAAGTTGGCTCGTTCGACCCGAGAACAGCTTCTTGTTGTCGATAGGCGCCGCCGGGGTGAAGACTGTTCCCAGCTCGAACCCTAACTGCTCGAAACGCTCAGGGGTCATCTCGTCCTCGTCGGTGGCCATTCGCCTCTCCTATCTGCTAAGACGCGGCGATTAACTGCAAAACGAATGTACCACGACGCACCGACGCCCCGCTAAGGCGAACAGACATGTGGTGCTGCGAGAAGGAGGCCGGAGGTGGGACGCTGACGGCGAGCGTCTAGGCAGCCCCGATAGCGGCGGCCACCTTCGCCCAGCTCGTGTCCTCCTGCCCTTCCAGGCGTCTGAGGTACACGGTCGTCACCGCAAGCGACGAGTGGTCGAGGAACCGGCTCACGTCCTCGATGCTCTCCCCGACGTCGCGCCGCAGCTTGGCCGCCGAATGGCGGAAGATGTGGACGCCCGCCGGTGGCAGGCCCGCCCGCTTCAAGTACCGCTGAAGGTTGCCCCAGAACGTCCCGCTCGTGATCCCACGCCCGTCGCCGTCTGTGGCGGGCCACAGCGAGGCGGTTGGCTCCATGGCCGCTAGGTCGCGCCCGAAGGCCGACAGGGCCGCCGTTAGGGCAACAAACGCGGGTTGTGGCAGCTCTCTCTTCCCCTGCTTCCCGCCCTTGCCCCGGTAGCGATACCAGGCGCGGCCATTGTCCTGCGAGATATCGCTTGCCGTGAGGTTGAGCACCTCCGCCCTGCGACGGCCGGTGAGGGTCAGCGTCAGGATGATGGCCCGGTCCCGCAGGCCCACCGGCGTCTCCGGGATCACAGCGAGCAGCTTGCGGATGTCGTCGGCGCTCAGCCCGCGCGGCGGTGAGACTTGTACCCGCGGGCGTTCGAGCGCGTCGCAGGGGTTGGACGATACGACGTCCATGCGGATCAGGAACCGGTAGAAGCTGCTCAGGCAGGCGAGCCGCGCGCCGATGGTGACAGACGACGGCTGCTTGCCGGAGAGCCCGACGCCGTACCCCCAGGCGAAGACCTCGGGGCTGGTGACACGGTCGGGCGGCTTGCCGACGCTAGAGAAGAAGTGCTGCAGCACGCGGCTGTAGCCCTCGACGGTGCGCCGGCTACCGGAGCGGCGCTCCTTCTCGGCGAGGAATGCGTAGAGGCCGCGCTCCCAGCCCTCGGCGGTGTTATCGAACGTGGTGATCGTGGACTGCATGGCAACGCCCCCTCCTCGAAGGCGTCACCATGATTGCGTTGTGTGCGACGAAGTCAAGCACTGCTACACCTCTCGAAATGGCGGCCTCAGCCAGAGAGTCGTGCCGAACGTGCCTCGCAGGGCGCTACCTGGGCGCGGACGTGTAGAATCGCGGAGGCACTCGATGCGTGCTGGATGGTGCACTTGGCTGAGACGAATCGATGAATACTAAGCGCCGCGTCCCGATTCCAGAGGCTCTCGAAGCCGAGGTCTTGTTCGCAGCCAACCACAGTTGCTGCATTTGCCGAGTCGATGGGAAAGACGTTCAGCTCCACCACATCGACGGAGACCCAGGACGCAATTTGGCAAGCAACTTGGCAGTTCTTTGTCTGGACTGCCATAGTCGCGTTACGGGCAATCGCGGGCTGGGAAGGTCCTACAGCAAAGCGGAAGTCCGGAAATACAAGTTGACGTGGGAACGCCACATAGCTCAGACGAGGCGCCCGAGCAAAGTCCGCGTCGCCTACAAACGAGAACTCATCACTCAGATCGATCTCCTCATCTGCGAGGCGATAGCGGCCGAGTCGACCGCACGTGCGCAACTGATCCTTGACGTGCTGTACGAACTGCATATCTACCGAGGGGCAGATGTCGACTTGAAGATCCTTGAAGGGCTGCAGCACCTCGCATTGATGAGCGGCCTCGGGCGCTCACCTTTGGCGGGCTCCGTCGCCGAGCTCACCTGGCAGTTGAACTGGCACTTCATCGGACCTAATGATGTCCCAATGAACAAGGCAGCCCAGCGTCGGGTGCTGAAGACCATCAGGGTTCTCGGGACCTTAGGCGAATTTGGGTGCCAGTTCAATCGCCGGAAAAAGATGATCGCCAGCGTCAGCGACAGCCTAGAGAATTATCTGAGCATGGCTATCTGGTACAAGAGGCGCGAAATTGCGCAGGCCGTGGTCACTGCCTATGCCGATGCACTCGAAGCGTGCACCGCGAGCGGAAAACCCCACTTCGTCGTCGGACAACGGGTATTGAAGGCCTCGCTGGGCCGCGCGTTGCGCCTCTTGAAGGACACTCCTCGCAACTGGGAGGCAGAGCGATCGAAGTTGGCAGAGATGCGCACGGCAGCGCTCCGCGGCTAACACGGACCAGAGCCAGCTTGATTGGCCACACCATATTCGCCTCGTGATGGCTCCTCACCGCAATCGGGGCGGCGGCGCCTGCGCGCGTTCGCAGCGGCGGCCAATCCGCTTACCTCGCACCTGACATATACTCCATCTGATCGAGCGCGCTGCCGGGAGCAAGCATGCCGCAGACCGTCATCGAAAACCCGATCCTCAACTCGCCCTTCGAGGAGCCGAAGCGCCACTTCCGCTTCTCCGACGAAGGCATCACGAACGAGATTGACCAATCGCGGCGCGTCAGCTCCTACTTCGTGCCGATCCCGGCATCGAAGAAGAGGGGCAAGCAGCAGCTCGCCTTCGACACGGAGTGGACGCAGGACCGCGTCGAAGAGAACCGCTTCATCAACGAAGTCCGTGGGTACGTCGACACCTGGCGCAAGGGCGGCTACCGCGACATCACGACGACGACGCGCCAGCTCCTCGACTACTGGCGCAGCCCCGACCGCGAGCGAAAGCTCTTCTTCTGCCAGATCGAGGCGCTGGAGACCGCGATCTTCATCGCCGAGGTCGCGCCGAAGTATCAGCCCAACGTGATCAACCAGCTCCGCGCGTTCAACGAGGCGTCTAACCCGCTGCTCTTCCGCATCGCATTCAAGATGGCGACGGGCGCCGGCAAGACCGTCGTCATGGCGATGCTCATCGCGTGGCAGGCGCTGAACAAGCTGGCGAACCCGCAGGACGCGCGCTTCTCCGACGCGTTCCTCATCGTCACACCCGGCATCACCATCCGCGACCGGCTGCGCGTGCTCTTACCGAACGACCCGCAGAACTACTACCGCGAGCGCGACGTCCTGCCGTCCGAGCAACTTGTCGAGCTGGGTAAGGCGAAGATTATCATCACCAACTTCCACGGGTTCACGCTCCGCGATGCCGGCGATGCCAGCCGGCTAACGAAGTCGATCCTCGCGCGCGGCGGCGAGAGCCCCACGAAGGAGACCCCCGGCGCCATGGTGCGTCGCGTCTGCCGCGAGCTGGGCAACAAGAAGAACATCATCGTCATCAACGACGAGGCGCATCACTGCTACCGGCGCCGGCCAGAGCCAGAGGACGCCGAGAAGCTCGTGGGCGATGACCGCAGGGAGGCTGAGAGGCGCGAAGAAGAAGCGCGCATCTGGATCTCCGGGCTGGAAGCAGTCAAGGAGAAGATCGGCGTCAAGGTCGTGTACGACCTCTCCGCGACGCCGTTCTTCCTTCGCGGCTCAGGCTACCCGGAGGGCACACTGTTCCAGTGGGTCGTCTCCGACTTCTCGCTGATCGACGCCATCGAGAGCGGCATCGTCAAGGTGCCCCGCGTGCCCGTCGCGGACGACTCGATGACGGGCGACCAGCCGACGTACCGCGATCTCTGGCAGCGCATCCGCGAGCATCTCCCCAAGAAGGGACGCAAGACGCATGCCCTCTCCGGCGATCCAGAGCTGCCCGCCGAGCTACAGGGCGCATTGCACAGCCTCTTCGGCCACTACGAGAAGTACTACGAGCAGTGGGAGCAGAGCGCCGAGATGCAGGCCGCCGGCATGACGCCTCCCGTCTTCATCGTCGTCTGCAACAATACCAACGTGTCGAAGCTCGTCTTCGACTACGTCGCCGGCTACGAGAAGCCGCTGTCGAACGGCGAGACCGTCGTCGTGCCGGGCGCCTTCCACATCTTCAACAACGAGCGCGGCGGCGCCTGGAGCGCGCGACCGAACACGATCCTCGTCGACAGCCAGCAGCTCGAATCGGGTGAATCGATGAGCGCCGACTTCAAGAAGATCGCCGCCGCCGAGATCGAGGAGTTCAAGGCCGAGTACCGCACACGCTTCCCGGGGCGCGACGCGGAGGACCTCACGGACGAAGACCTCCTGCGCGAGGTGATGAACACCGTCGGTAAGCGCGGCAAGCTGGGCGAGAACGTGAAGTGCGTGGTCTCCGTCTCGATGCTCACCGAGGGCTGGGACGCCAACACCGTCACGCACATCCTGGGCGTGCGCGCGTTCGGCACACAGCTCCTGTGTGAGCAGGTGGTCGGGCGCGGCCTGCGGCGCATGAGTTACGCCGTCAACGATGACGGCATGCTGGAACCGGAGTACGCAGAGGTCTACGGAGTTCCGTTCTCGTTCATCCCAACCTCCGGCGCGCAGGCCGACCCGAAGCCGCCGCGCATCGCGACGCGCGTGCGCGCGCTCGAGGATCGCATCGCGTGCGAGATCACGTTCCCCCGCGTCATCGGCTATCGCTACGAGCTGCCTGCCGAACGCCTCACGGCCAACTTCGGACCCGACGCGACGCTGGCGCTCTCGACCGCAGACATCCCGACGCGCACGGAGAACGCACCGATCGTCGGTGAGTCCGTGATCCTGACGCTCGACGATCTCAAGCACCATAGGCCGCAGCAGGTCGCGTTCTGGCTGGCGAAGGTGACGCTGGAGAAGTACTTTCGCGACGACAACGGCGAGGTGAAACCATGGCTCTTCCCGAACCTCGTCGAGATCGCCCGCCGCTGGCTGGACGAGTGCGTCACGCTTAAAGACAACACGTTCCCGCAGCTCCTGCTTCTGCACGAGCTGGCATTCGACGCCGCCGACAAGATCTACCGCGGCATCGTCGCGTCATCGCCCGGCGAGAACCTCCTCAAGCCGATCATGCGCCCGTACGACCCCGTCGGCTCGACGCGCTTCGTCGACTTCGACACGACGAAGCCGGTCTACCTCACGCACGCCGATCGCTGCCACCTCTCGCACGTCGTCGCCGACACGGACTCCTGGGAGCAGAAGATGGCGCAGGCGCTCGAGACCCTCGAAGGTGTGCGCTGCTACGTGAAGAACCAGGGCCTGGGCTTCACCATCCCCTACACGCTGAACGGCGAGGAGCGTCAGTACATCCCGGACTTCATCGCCCGCATCGACGACGGCCACGGCGCGGATGATCTGCTCAACCTGATCGTCGAGGTGAGTGGTCAGGCGAAGAAGGACAAGGCGGCGAAGACAGCCACGGCGCGCACGCTCTGGGTGCCGGCGATCAACGCGCACGGTGGCTTCGGCCGCTGGGCGTTCGTCGAGGTGACGGACCCCTGGGACGCACAGAACACGATCCGTGCGGCGATTCGACCGAAGCAGGAGGCCTGATGCCACGGAAGAAGAGGGCCCGCAGCAAGATCGACGTCGAGTCGCTGCGCCACAAGGACAAGCGCGCGAACATCCCGACGGAAGAGCTGAGCGGCTTCGCGGCCGAGGACGAGGCGCACCCGGCGACGATGCTCTACCCGCGCGACCCCACGCTCGACCCCCAACTCGTCTGGAAGGGCAAGGACGAGCAGGATCGCCAGGACCTCGAAGTGCCCGTCGTGCCGATCTACATCCAGGAGAAGATCCACCCGCAGGCGATCATCGAGGAGGTGCGCAGCCGCGGCGCCATCGCGGAGCCGCAGGCGCAGCTCGACCTCTTCTCCGACTTCAACGGAATCGACACCTTCGAGAAGAAGGTCGACTTCTACCACTGGCCCATGAACTGGTCGAACCGCATGGTGCTCGGCGATTCGCTGCTGGCGATGACGTCGCTGGCCGAGAAGGAGGGGCTGAAGGGCAAGGTCCAGATGATTTACATCGACCCGCCCTACGGCATCAAGTTCGGCTCGAACTGGCAGGTCAGCACGCGCAAGCGCGACGTGAAGGACGGCAAGGTCGAGGACATGGCGCGCGAGCCGGAGGTGGTGAAGGCGTTCCGCGACACGTGGGAGCTGGGCGTCCACTCCTACCTGACGTACCTGCGCGATCGCTTCGTCGCGGTGCGCGAACTGCTCACCGAGACCGGCAGCATCGTCGTACAGATGGGAGAGGCTAACGTCCATCTTGTTCGCGCCGTGCTCGACGAGGTCTTCGGTAGCGAGAACTTCGTTTCATCAATCACGTTCGCGAAGACGTCAGGCTCTACCGGGGACTTCCTGCCCAGCACGACGGACATCCTGCTGTTCTACGCTAAGCACTTGGAGGCACTGAAGTTCCGGCAGCCATACGGCGAGAAGGTCGGCGCTGCCAGCGAGGAAGGTCCTTACAGTCTGCTCGAACTCGACGACGGGACGCGCAGGCGAATGACGGCCGACGAGCGATCCAGCCGCGAGTTCGCTTCACTCTCGGCGCGAGCGTTCCGTATTGACAACCTGCAGAGTCAGAGTATCGGGAGAACGAAGGGCGAGGGGGCTGCGAGCTGGTTCCCCGTCGACTTCGAAGGGCACCAGTATCGCCCCAGCGATAGAAGCCGGTGGAAGACCAACGAAGCAGGCATGGCTAACCTGAAGCGCGCGAATCGGCTCTCGTCGACAAGCGGCGGGCTCTACTACGTCCGCTACGTCGATGACTTCCCGGTTCAGCCGCTGAGCAACATGTGGACCGACACGGTGATAGCGGGATTCGCATCGGACAAGAAGTATGTCGTCGAGACCTCCACCAAGGTGGTAGAACGCTGCATGCTCATGACCACCGATCCAGGCGACCTCGTGCTCGATCCTACGTGCGGTAGCGGCACGACGGCGTACGTCGCGGAGCAGTGGGGGCGGCGGTGGATCACCATCGACACGAGCCGTGTCGCCCTCGCGCTCGCGCGCACACGCCTGATGTCTGCGCGCTTCCCGTACTACCTGCTCAGCGATTCGCCCGACGGCGCCGCGAAGGAGCGCGAGCTGTCCGGCATCGCGGAGATGACGGCCCAGCCAGCGTACACAGACGACGTGCGAAAGGGCTTCGTCTACCGCCGCGTGCCGCACGTTACGCTCAAGTCGATCGCCAACAACGAGGAGATCGATGAGATCCACGCGCGCTACCAGGAGCAGCTTGAACCGCTGCGGGCGCGGCTGAACACGCTGACCAAGCAGTCGTGGGAGGAGTGGCAGGTTCCGCGCGAGGCGGACGCGGCGTGGCCGTCGCCGGCCAAGCAGGCGCACGCCGACTCGTGGAAGCTCCGCCGCGAGCGCCAGGCGGAGATCGACGCATCGATCGCGCGCCGCGCCGAGACAGAAGTGCTCGTCGACCAGCCGTACGAGGACAACAAGCGCGTCCGGGTCACCGGCCCGTTCACGGTCGAGAGCCTCTCGCCGCACCGTCTGCTCGCGGAGGAAGAGCGGCCCTCGTCCGAGCGCGAGGCACAACGCCACCCGCCCGCGCCGGACTTCGCGGCCACCATTCTCGATTACCTGCGCAAGTCGGGCGTCCAGAACGCGCGTAGTAAGGACGATCGGCTCAAGTTCGACCGCCTGGAACGCGCGCCGGGCCCGGATATCCACGCGATCGCGGAGTACACCGACAAGCTCGGGGCGACGCGCAAGGCGGCCATCTGCGTAGGCGGCGAGACGGAGACGGTCGGCTCGCAGCGCATCCGCGACGCGGCGGTCGAAGCGATGAAGGGCGTCGGCGTCGACCTGCTGGTCGTGTGCGGCATGGCGTTCGACGCGCACGCCAGCGAGACGGCACGCGAGATCAGCCCCGATCGGCACGAGAAGTCGGAGGCCTCGATCATCGCCGAGGAACGGCTGCAGTTCGGCAAGCTGCCCGTGCTGCTCGCGCGCATGAACCCGGACCTGGCAATGGGCGACGAGTTGCTGAAGAAGACGGGCGCCGGCAACCTGTTCATGGTCTTCGGCGAGCCCGACATCGGTATCGAACGCGACGCCGATGGCAAGATCGTCGTGGAGATCCGCGGTCTGGACGTCTACGACCCGACGACGGGCCAGATCCGCTCAAGCTCGACGGACGACATCGCCTGCTGGTTCATCGACACTGCGTACAACGACGAGAGCTTCTTCGTCCGCCACGCCTACTTCACCGGTGCAGACGAGCCGTACGAGAAGCTGAAGCGAGCCCTCCGCGCCGAGATCGACGAAGCCGCCTGGTCCGCCCTCTACTCAACGAAGAGCTACCCGTTCGACCTGCCGTCCACCGGCAAGATCGCCGTGAAGGTGATCAACCACTACGGCGATGAGGTGTTGAAGGTGTACGAGGTCTGACTCGGTTGGCCCTGCCGTCGGGGCGAACACGATGTGTGCATGGAGCTCGCCCGAAGGGGACTGGCCGCAGACTGTCGCGCCAGACTTGGAGAGCCATGGGATCAACAAAGAGCAGCGCCGCGCGCCTCATTGGTAACGCCAAGTTGAGTTGCAGATCGGACCCCGATGCCCTGTCCGGTCGCGCCGCGCCGCTTTCGGTCAATCACCAGCCTCGGATGACACTCTTGGCCCCACCCCCCCAGTGAGAACCAGCGGTGGCTGTCGCAATCGCGGCCTTCGGATTCCGCGCGCCATCGTGTCGGCGTTCAATGGCGCGAGGACGTGTCTGAGCGGGTCCTGCTAGGGAAGTACCTAGCCGTTTTCTCCTAGGGAAAGGGGCGCAAGTGAGGCCCCTTATCATGCCGTCGCACGCAACCCAAGACGTCTCGAAATCGGCCCAGGCTGCCCAAGCTCGCCGGTGTCGACGATCTGGTCCTCTGCACGGTGCTGTCCTTCGAACGACCGTCCTGAGATAGGGATTTCCGGTCGCAAGTGTCTCTGGAGAGGTGCCGACAACAGACTTGACGGCCGAGGTGTTCCATGAAGAAGCAGCGAACGTCACGGGCAGCCAAGCAAGGGCCGGAAAGCCTCCGAGATCGGCAGATCCTCAAGCGCTGGTTCCTCGAGTACCGGCTGCTGGAGGAGGTCGAGCGGGCCCGCCGGTACGACCGGCCCTTGGCGGTCGTGGCTGCGACGCCGACGCTGCTTGAAGGGGAGCGACCGTCGCCCGAGGTACTCGCGGCTGCGGCCGAGGCGGCGATAAGTGCGACCCGCGCCACGGATCTCGTGGGCTGGGTCGACGACGACCGCATTCTAGTCGTCATGCCGGAGACGACCTCCGCCGAGGCTCGCGCCGCAACGTCGAGGTGGCAGAGCGAGATCTGGCAGCGAAGCCGGGCCCTCGGGGGGCAGCAATGGAAGCTGGCGGCGCTCAACGATCCCGATGACTTCGGCACTCTGGAGACTCTGTACGACACGCTGACCGCGAAGCCGGAGGGTGAGCTCGTTGGTGATGATGCCGACGTGGCACCGGCCCCTGTTCCCTTGCCGTCCGCCTCCACGGCTGTCCCGCGGCGCGAGTACGCCACTTCGCGAGTCCGAACAGCAGCACTCGCGGCTGCGCTCGTAAGTTCTGTGGCGGCCTTCGCCCTCACTCTGCTGGGACATCCGATGATCGCAGCGACGCTGGCCGCTGCCACCGCCCTGTTCGTCGGGGTCGCGCTGTCAGCGGCGCGCAACCCGCGCGAGCCGAGCGCGCCTGACCCGCTGGTGGACAAAGCCATTGAGCATGCGGCCTCGGGCCGCAAGCTGGTTATCTACGAACGTGAGACCGGGCTGTTCGCGCACTGGTACCTGAGCCTGCGCGGCGAGGAGGAGTGTGCGCGCGCTGCGCGCTACGGCCGCTCATTGGCGCTCGTCTTGGTTGAGCCAGGCGACAAGGGAACGGCCTGGGCAACGAAGGAGGCGCTCGCGAGCTGGCTCAGACGTCAACTGCGGGCGACGGACGTTGTGGGGTATCTGGGGAATGGCCGCTTTGTCGCCTTGATGCCGGAGACGAACGGAGTGGCCGTTGCGCAGACGGTTGCGCGCCTGCGCGAGGACGTGCAAACGGCGGACGTCAGTGCTGCCTACTATCCACGCGATGGCGTGACGTTTCAGCAGCTCTACGAAGTCGCAAGTCGCCGATTGCTCGACGAGCAGGAGTCGGCAGCCTGAACACACCCCCGGGCTTGCCGACACTCACGACGTGCGTGTCGTCTGAGCGGCAACGCCTCGCGCGAGGCCTCGAGCATGATCGCGCCCGGATGCGGGCGCATTAGCGATCGCTCAGGATTGCCCAACCCTTGATTTCTGCACGCGACGTGCGCCAGCGCTCGACGAGCGAAGCCGTCGATGATCGCAGTTGGTCGGCCTCGCCGAGAACTCCGGCGGCCGCTGGCCGGTGATTGTCATCTGGCCCGCCGGCAGCACTGAGTAGGTCTGATGGTTGCAGCTCCGGCTCCACGCCGGGACCTTCCACAAACCGCATCAGGCCGCCCTGCGGCCACAGCTTCGACACCCAAGTCCTCTCCCCCACCTCCGAAGCGCGGCCCGCGTCCGGGCCGGCCTGCAGTTGTCGGCACTCGTCGTACTGGCGGCGCAGGCGCGGTGTTGCGAGGACTTCGTACGCCTGGTTGAGCTGGTCGAGCGCTTCGGGGTTGACCGCCCCGAGGCCTCGATGCTGGCGGACGCGGCGCCAGTAGGCCTGGTCAATGGCTGCCGAGTCGGCTTCCGGGGAGATTCCAAGGACGTCGTAGTGGTCGGGGACGTTCACGGGCGGGGGCCTCCGAATGCTTGATAGCCTGCCACGAGGCGGCGGCTTGATCTCGACAACGCGCTCTTGACGAGAACGTTACGCGTTCAGAGCGATCCAGACCCCGAGATTCGGGGCCAACGGGGTTCGAGCGGCCGGAAGGGACGGCAATGGCCCCGGGGCGGAGGTCCTTGGCATGCAGGGGGCGGGCGCTCAGTCCGATAATCCCATCATGGGTCAGATGCTTTTGGACGTCTCGTACTTCTCCAAGCGGGTCACCGAGGAGGTCGCACGCGCGCGGCGCAGCGGAACGCAGTTCAGCGTGGTCATCTTCCGCAGTCAGCCTCGAGGCGACGAACTGCCCGAAATGGCCTGTGTGGAGGCCTTGCCGGCGGTGCTGGCCAATGTTCGGGACACCGACACCGTCTGCCGGATCAGCCACGACTCGATCGCCGTGCTCTTGATCGACTCTGACGGAGAAGGTTCGCGCAAAGCAGCCTTGCGCCTGATGGATCGAATGGGTGCCGACCTGAGCCGCTGGAGCGTGTCGATCCTCGAATACCCGGCATGCACGTCGATACTCGACGACCTTGGGCTCGCCGCGTGAGCCAGCGACTCAGGCTACCTTCGCCCGTTCCCCCAAGTAGAGCCTCAACGCACGGTCGACGGCTTCAATCGTCATGCGCGGCTCTCGGCGCTCATAGGCAGCGCGGTCCAGCATCGTCTGAACGATGTCCCGTGGGTAGCAGGACTTCGGCTCGAGACCGGGAATAGCATACACGCGCTGCACAAGGTGATTGAGGCCAGCGTCGTCGAGCGGAAACTGCAGCGTTGCGCAGACGCGCCGGGTAATCTCGCGAAACTCGTCGGGCGCGGGGTTCTCGACGGGAATCTTGTAGGAGATCCTTCGCAGGTACGCCTCGTCCATGAGGTCCGCAAGCATGAGGTTGGTCGAAAAGATCAGCATTACGTCCAGAGGCAGCGTGATCACCTCGCTGGATTGCAGCGCGAAGGTGTCGGCCCCGTTCTCCATGAGTTGGACCCATCGATTCAAGATCGAATTGAGCGACGCACGTTGTCTGCCAAGGTCGTCGATGACGAGCACACCTCCCTGCGCGCGGACCGACAATGGCGCGACATGCACGTTGCGCACGGCGTCATACGTCAGCTCGAGCGCATCGCCGGACATCTCTCCACCCGCGATCGCGACCGGCCGTTTGATCTCGCGCCAGCGGCGGTCGACATCCAGCCGATCGATCTCAGCGTTCAGCAGGGCGACGTGCAAGTGTGCATCGAAGACTTCGATGATGTGGCCCTGGCCGTAGAGGGCGTGGGGCACGAGTGACGATCCGCCTACACTGTTCGCGACGGACACGACGATGTCGGTCTTCCCGTTGCCAGAGGGACCGTACACCATCATGGGACGACCAGATGCGTATGCTTGGCCAACCCCCTCGACTACCGTGTCAGGTAGCACGAGGTGCGCGAGCGCTTCTCGCACCTGGTCGGGGGTAGGACGCTCACGGTGATCCGCGGCCGCGCGTACCACGCGGGTGTAGGCCTCGAGCGACACGGGCGCCGGTCCGACGTAGGCGCAGCGGCGCACGGCGTCGTCCGCCGCTGCCTTGCCCTCGTCCGTGAGCGCGAAGCGAAAATGCGCCCGCATCGGCGAGTCTGCCGAATCGATCACCGCGAGCTTGCGGCGGACCAACCCGTCGAGCACGACCTCGCACAGCTGCGTGTGAAGCGAGAGGATCCGAGCGAGGTCCGCGAGCTTGGGGCGGTCCCGCATCCGCAGCGACTTGAGGGCGAGATCCTCGAGAAGCGCGAGCGGCAGGCCCGATTCGGCGACGGTCCGCGGCGAGGGGCCAACGTGCGACCACACGCCCGCCGCCTCGGATGGAGATGCAGCGTCTGCGACGTCCTTAAGGGTATGTCTCAGGACCATCGGCCGCACTCTCCAATCGCGTGCATCCGTACCAACTTGCACAAAACGCCGCCACCAAGCCGCCGGTCAGCGCTGCACCGACACCGAGCATCAAGGACGCATCGAGCAGCTTTCTGCGTTCACGCCGACCCGGTGATCTCACTCTGCTCGATGAGGCGCCCAATCTCTTCCAGGCTGGCGCATCTGGTGGGATCGTCGACGACGGTGACGTGCCACTTGCGCCCACCCTGCCCGCGGCTTCGCAGCCAAATGTCATTTCGCCAGCGCGCGGCAGCTACACGGGCGTTCGCTGGGGACGTCTCCGGAAGGATCATGATCACGCGTTGCGCATCCAGCCAGCCAATGAGATCCGTATCGCGGGCGGCCCTTTTGGCGGCCGAAATCGCGTGGGTGAGTGCTGTGGCGTCAAGAAGCGCACCGGGCAGCAAGTCCGGTGCGCCCACGATGACTGTGAGAGGCCGGCCGTAGCGCCGCGCGCGCGTTGCTTCCTCGCGCAGTCGCACCTCCATGTACCAGCCCGTGAAGATTCCGCGATCCTCGAGACACTCGGGCCCCGCAGCTTCGGATGGGACGGGGTCGGTGGTACGGCCACGAAGCAGGCGCATGGTTGAACTCCTTTGGGAGTATCGACACTGACACGACGAATTTGAGGAACGCGGGGCGATCTTACGAGCCGCCGACGAAGCTCTCGCACTCGTGCAGGTGGCCTCGCGTAGGCATCCCCGTCCGCTGCCGCTCCTGCTAACCAGCCAGATTCAGCATCGGCACGGTTCCTTCGTGTAGAGGCCGCAGTTGACCCTTTCTGAGGTGTGAGGTGCGTGGCGCCCAGAAGTAGCTGGACACAGGAACGCCGCCCTCCGGGTCTCCGAGCTGGCGGCCGGTGTGTTGTCGCCGTCCCCAACAGACCGGTCACCTAAAACCGATGCTATGTTAGGAGAACCACGTAGGGACTCCGGACAACTGAACAGCACCTCCGAAAAAGGCAAACCCGCAGAGATGCGGGGACGCAAAGCCACGGATCCTCCCTCGATCGCGCCGGGGTCGGTGGAGCAGACCTTGATGTAGTCAACGGTCCAACGGCGTCCCCTGGCCGGCGAACCCGTGACGGTCCGACAGTCCGCCTTGTGAAGCTTGAGATAGCTCGCAGTCGGTTGTCTGAAGCAGTTCAATACCCATCCGGATTCGTGGGCAGCAGTCCACCGGAGGTAGCCGGCATCGTCGTCCCTGAATACCACAGCGCTCACGCCGATTCTCCTCCGCTGCGTCGATGGCTCGGGAACTCCCCGCGAAGCGCCGCGCGGACGATGTCCTTCACCTCAGCTGCGAAGTCCGCGTTGAGCATCCAGGCGAGATAGTCGGGGTCCGACTTGACCAAGTCCCTTAGCGAGCGTCCCGTGTTCTTCCCGAACGTCACGGTTGCCTCACCACCAGCCCACGCGAATCGACCATCGTGATCGATCCAGTCGTCGGCGTCCGCGTTAAGAAGGCGATGTAGGCCATTCACGGTCCGCGGCAGGCCCTGGTGATGCTCTAACTGGGCGTGCAGCACATCCATCGACGCTCGCACATCCTCTTCGGCGGAATGAGCGTGCTGGAAATCGCGGTCACAATAGTGTCGTACCGCTGCCGCCAGATCTCGCGGGTGCTGCTGGTGGTAGATCGCCATCGCGTCGATGACGCCGTGCTCTCTCCATCGGAAGTCGATCTGTTTCGCGCGCCAGAGCTCAACCCGCAGTAGCGGTAGATCAAAGCGCGTGATGCCGAAGCCCGCGAAATCGCTGTCCGCAAGGACTGCGGCGATGCCCAGAGCGTACCGGCTGAACGGAGGCTCGTCGGCGACATCCGCGTCGGTGATACCGTGAACGGCGGTCGCATCCGGCGGGATAGGAATGCCCGGATTCACGCGTTTGCACAGGAACTCCTCGCGTCCGTCTGGGTGGAGCCTGAGGATCGCGATTTCCACGATGCGGTCGCGATCCGGCGACGTACCGGTGCTCTCTACGTCGATGAAGGCCAAAGGGCGATTCAGTTCAAGCGGCATGGCGTCGATTGTACGCTCAACTGAGAGTTAGACCGTCCGGAGTTACCTGCAGATCGCAGGGTGAGCCGATCGTAACAGCTTGTGTGCTAATGTCAATCGGAAACGAGTCAGAATGTTGCGCGTGTGGTGCTGGCGAACCTCGTCGCGCGCCGCCCCGCTGACGCCGTCGAGTTCGCACCGTCGAATGGCCTTAGAGGTTCGTTGACAGTCCAATCCGCCCGCTCGTAGGATCGGTGTCGAAGTGAACGTGTGAGGAGAGACTCCGCTGTTGATTCCCATCTCTTGGAGTTACCAGGGCGCCGGAAGACGTCCGGCGGGTCGCCCGTGAATTCGACGCATCCGCAGTGGTCACCAAGCGAAGTTGCCGAACGCATCGGCATCGCACTTAGCGACTGGCCCGGAAACTGTAACTGGGTCGCCCAGAAGGCACTCAGCGCGAGCCTCTTTGAGGGGCGCCTGGTCCTAGGGCGGGCTGCCTTCGCGCCCGAGGCTGCCTATCATGCGTGGATCGAAGCACAAGATGGATCGGTAATCGACTTCACGCGGTGGGTCTATGAGGCTTGCGTTCCGTACATCTACGCCGGCGACAACGCTGGATACGAGGAGTTCGCGTCACCCGCGGAACCGAGCTGGCGTTCCCGGCTCCGCCGGTGAGGGCCTTCGTCTAGCACGATGGTGACATCGTGTGCGCAGTTTGGGCGAGCTCCTGCCACCCGCGCCGCCGGTTAGCCACCAAGCGCCAAACGACTGCCGAACGACGAGCCGCAAGAGCGCCGGCGCTCCTAAGGGGTCGTCGGGCAGCTCCCAGCAGCTGAACGTGCGCTGACGAATCTGAGGCCATTGATCGAGGGCGGTGACGTCCGGGCTGATTGCCGTCATCCGCCCCCGTTGCCGTCGAACGGGGCGGCATTGCGCGGATCGACCGCGCCGCGGCGGTCCTTTGAGACGGCATCCATGTCTTCGTGGCGCGTCCGGACGTAGCGATGCAGGACGTCGTCGTGATGAGGGTCGCGCTGGCGCAACTCATCCAGGATTGGAAACAGGTTCGGGTTCTGCTCCGTCTCCAATGTCACGCGGTTGACGGCAACTACGTCGCAGTAGATCGTCTGATAGTCGTCGCCTACTCGGACTCCGATAGCTCCAGCGTCTCGAGGCGGCGGGTCGCGAGGTAGAGCGCGACGACGGTGACGGTGGCAAGGAGTGGGAGCGCGGCGGCGGCGCCGATCTCGGAGCTGAAGATGTCGGGGCTCATCGTGGTAATCGAATCGGCGATGGCGAGGCAGTACTCGCGGATGCTCAGGTACGACGTGGCGGGGAACAGGTTAGTGAGCAGACCCTCCCAGACAAAGACGTAGCCGAGTCCGATTAGCAGCGCACGGCTCGTGACTACGCTGAGCAGGAGGAACAGCGCCGTGTAGGCGAGCGACGCGAGCGCCACAGCGAGCGTGAAGGCGGGGACGAGCCCCTGGCTCGGCGTGCCTGCTATCCCAATCGCGCCGGAGACCGCCGCCGCGACAACCACGAGCGTGGCGCTGGTAAAGGCGGCCGCCGTGAACTTGGCGCTGACGATGCTCACCCGCGGGATCGGCTTCGTGAGGAGGTAGACGATGGTGCCGTCGTCGATCTCGGAACCGAGGGCGGAGGTGCCGAGCACGAGGCAGGTAAGGGGCAGCACCAACGTCACGACGACGGCCTTCAACAAGACGTTCGCGACCCAGTCTTGCTGGTCGGTGCGGTCGCCGAGCTGGTAGATGATCGCCAGCACCACCGGTACCGCGGCCAGAAGAACCAGTAACAGCGACCGCCGCTGACGAGTCAGCTCGCGCAGCGTCAGAGTGAAGATGACCCGGTTCACCGGTTCACCAGGTACGAGAATACGCTCTCGAGCGACTCATCCGTCGGCACCAGCTCACGGAGCGTGATCTGGTGTTCGCGCGCGATCCTTGGGGCGAGTCGCGTGAACCCCAAATATTGGGCCGTGCGCACGGTCAGCGCCTCCTCCGTGAACTCCACGGCGACGACAGTCGGGTCGGCGACGAGCGCCTGGGCGTACTTCCGGTTGTCGCTCGAGACAACCGTGAAGACGTGCGGCCGGTCCGTCATGAGCAGGCGGATCGCGCGGAAGTCGCCGGAGGCGGCGAGGCGGCCGGCAACGATCACGAGCACCTGCTCCGCCAGGCGCTCCACTTCGTCGAGGATATGCGACGAAAACACGATAGTGCGGCCCTCGGCGGCCATCTGCCGGAGGAGGTCCATCATCTCCAGCCGCTGGCGCGGATCGGTGCCGTTGAACGGCTCGTCCAGGAGGAGCACCTGCGGGTCGTGGACGATGGCGGAGGCGACTTTGATCCGCTGCTTCATGCCCTTCGAGTAGCCGCCGAGTTTCCGTTTCTCGGCATACTCCATGCCTACGAGGCTGAGCGCGCGTCGGGCCGCGGCTTCGGGGTCGGGGAGGCCGTAGAGCTTCGCATTGAACAGCACGAACTCGTGGCCGGTCATGAACGGGTACACCGCCTCCCGCTCGGGCACGAGGCCTGTCGCTCGGTACAGCTGCTGGTGGTTGCGCCACACGGGCGCGCCGCCGATCTGGACGGTGCCGGACGACGGTTTGAGGAACCCGGCCAGCATGTGGAGGATCGTGCTCTTGCCGGCGCCATTGGGCCCGAGCAGCCCGGTGATCCCCGGCTCAAGCGCGAACGAGACGTCGTTCACGGCGACCACGCTGTCGTACCAGCGAGAAACGTTCGCCATCTCGATGACGCCGTGCGCCGGCGTGCCGTTCGTCATACCGAGATCCTCCAGTAACGCCGGATGACGACGAGCAGGCAGATGACGGCGAAGGCGATCGCGTCAAGGGTGTAGATCGATCCGCGGATGTTGGCCTCCATGAGCTGCCGGTTGTCCGACGTCGGGATGGAGCCGAAGATCCAGATCGTGAAGCCGCGCGCGACGTGGAACGGGCTCAGCAGCAGCGCGTACTTGCCTGCGCTGGGCCCCGCGGCCTCGAAAATAGCCGTCGCGATCCCGGTGGTAAGGAGGAACGCCGCAGCGATAGCGACCGTGGAGTACGTGCGGCTGGACGTCTGGCAGGCGATCGCCAGGCCGGCGCCGGCGACGAGGGAGGATAGCAGCAGAGCGCTGCCTACGATAGCGGGGAGGTCCTGCCAATTGTCGGCCAGGTAGCGGAAGACGTCGGGCGCCGCGCTCATATTCCCGGCAAACATCAGCAGTTGTGGGAGCAAAGTCATCGCCAGCATCGCCGTCACCATTGCGGCGTATTTGGCAATCGCGTAGTCCTCCCGGCGCAGGGCACGCGAGAAATAAAGGGAGAGCGTCTTCGTACGCTGGTCGCGGCCCATCAGCTCGGGCGCGATGACCGCGCAGAAGATGGCGAGCAGCGGTTCGATCTGCGCGTAGTAGTCCTCCGGCCGCACGACGTCCACATTGGCCGGCACGATCGCCGCGATCGAGAGCTGGACCACAGCCGGCAACAGCGCGATGACGAGGAGCCCGAATGCGGCAGCCTTCGCCCAGCCCGAGCGCCCGATGCCGAAGACGCTGCGGAGGCTCTGCGTGTAGAGCGCCCACACCGCGTGCCGCCGCCCCAGCCGCGCGCCCACGTACCGCTGGTAGCCCAGCTCATAGATGCTGCCGGACGCGTGGTTAGCCACGCGGGACACCTTCGCCTGCGGCGCCAGGCTCCACATCGAAAAGCTCCTCCAGGCGGCGGTGGCTCTGCTCGAGGCGGATCAGGCCCATCCCGTGCTCCACCACGCCGTCCCGGATCCAGTCGAAGACGTCGTCATTCGTGTGCTGCACCAGCAAGTAGCGGCCGCGCGGCTCGGCGGTGGCGCCACGCTTCCGCAGGTAGTCGGCGAGCGCGGCGCTGTCGCCCTCCACCTCGACGACGAGGTCGCTCGTCGTGGCCGTTAGCTCGGCCATCGGCGCGGAGCGGGCGACGCGGCCGTTCTCGATCTCTACAAGGTGGTCACAAACGCGCTCGATCTCACTGAGCAGGTGCGAGGAGAGGATCACCGCGACGCCGAACTCGGTCCCGATGCGGCGGATCATCGTCAGCATCTCGTCGCGGCCCTGCGGGTCAAGGCCGTTCGTTGGCTCGTCGAGGAGGACGAGGCGCGGGTCGTGCACCAGCGCCTGCGCGAGCTTCACGCGCTGCTTCATGCCGGTTGAGTAGCCGTTGATCTGGCGATACCGGGCTTCGAACAACCCGACGTGACGGAGGATCTCTGCCGTGCGCTCGCGGGCGGCGGCGCGGGGGAGTCCGCTGATCTGCGCCATGTGGGCGACGAACTCCGTCCCGGTGGCGTCCGGCGGCAGGCAGTCATGCTCCGGCATGTAACCAACGAACTGGCGCAGTGTCGGACCGTCGCGCGCCACGTCGAGCCCCATCACCTGCGCAGAGCCGGAGGTGGGTTCGAGGAGGCCGAGTAGCAGCTTGATAAAGGTGCTCTTCCCGGCGCCGTTCGCGCCGACAAGCCCGATGACACCGGGCGCAAGCTCCAGGTTCAGCGCGTCGAGCGCCGTCACGCTCCCGTACCGCTTCGTCAGGCCCCGCGAGACGATGAACGGTGCGCTACCACTCATTGATGGTGCCGGTGCGGAGGTGCGCTTCGCCCGGGGAGCGACATCCATGAGCTCGCTGCTCCAAGAGATCGCTGTGCGATTTCTTTTTTTTCGCGCAATGCTACCGAGAATGTGTCGCGCATGCCATCACTCCGGCGCACACGGCGGCGCTTTCCAACACCTTAACCAAATAGTGGGTCATACAGGGTCGGCGTACGGCCACAAGCCGCTTCCGGAGTAACACGCCGAGCCCGGTTCCGAGTTCGGTGAGGCTTACGACGATGACGACGGGACTGTCCCAAAGGTAGCCCAATGTTGCGAACAGCAAGACCAATGCTACGCCGAGAAAGGATCGGCAGAGTCAACGTCCACCAGCGGCCAATAGCGCCGCCCACGGCGATCGTCGCGACAAACGACGGCAGAATCAGCACAGCCCCCTCCCGAATTGCAACGGGGTAACTCAGTATCCGGACAGACTGGACAGCCCGTCAACGCGACGTATTCGGGCTTGGCACCCCGGGTCCCTTCGTCCGTCCCTCGCGGACACGATGGCACAATGGTGCGAATGTTAGCAGGGCTGGAGAATCGACGGCAGGAGCAGGCCTGTTGTTGCCTGGCGGCAATGGCCTGCGGCTGTCGATTAGGCGTTCTGCACTGACTCGTCAGCGCCTTCGAAGACGATTCGGCGGAACGCCTCGCCGAATTCAAAGTCCTGGCCTTCAGCACTCCACCGCGCCATCTGCACCGCGAAGTCGACGACATCGGGACCGAGTTGACTGGGATGAGCCCGGAGCGCCTCGCACTTCAGCTCGAGCGTATCGGCGATGTTCACCCAGGTGTTAGGCTGCGCCGCAGCCCCGAGCCATAACTGCGAGACTTTGTGCGGCTCGAGGCCGTCCGCCAGCAGTTCAGGGAAGGTGAGTCGGTCGCGTGCCGTGGGGAAGACCGCGTCGATCGTCGCATCACCGCTCGCGCGATGGTCCGGGTGATTCACGTAGGTATCCGAGAAGAAGCGGTTCGTGGGATCGAAGCAGATGACGACCTCCGGTCGATGTTGCCGGATCAGCCGGGCGATGTCACGGCGCAGGTCGAGCGTGTGCTCCAGGTAGCCGTCCGGATAGCCCATGAACACGAAGTTCTTGACACCGAGGATCGTGCCGGCTGCACGCTGTTCACGCTCGCGGATCTCCGCAAGCCGCGAGGGCGTCATCTCCGGATGTTCGGTCCCCTTGTCACCCTTGGTCACGATGACGTAGGTCGCGGTGGCACCTGCGCGCGTCCATTTTGCCACCGTGCCTGCCGCCATGAACTCCGCATCGTCGGGGTGGGCGACGACGACCATGACGGACTCGGGCACGTACCCGTCGACGTTTGATGGCATGAGCTACTCTTTGCAGTCCGCCGAGATGATCATCGTCGTATGACCACCTCTACAGCTCGTTTGAGCCTGCGGCTTAGTCCTTCCAGATCGGGTACTGCTGCGCGCGGCGTAGCTTGAAGTCCGTCTCCGGCAGCCTGAACCCGAGCGCCCGGACCTTCCGCAGACCCGCTTCGACCTGACGGCGTTCCGCCGCCCCCAGCGCCGCGGCGAACAGCTCGTCGTACAGCTCGCGCATGATCTGGACGATCTCCTCCGTGAGCTTGCGTCCCGCAGCGGTCAGCTGGAGGCCGACCGCCCGGCGGTCGTCCGGGTCGGGGTTGCGCACGACCCAACCCCGCGACTCGATGCGGTGGACGATGCCGGTGATGCTCTGGGTCTCCTGGAAGAGCAAGATCGCCACGGCACTGGGCTTCATCGGTACGGTCGAGTAGAGGAGCACGGCCAGCACACGCGCCTGCGACGCCGTCACTCCAAGATGGTACAGGCGCCGCTCCAGCAGCTTGTCGGACATCCAGTACAGCTCCGAGACAAGCGCCCACGGCATCAGCGCCGGGTCCATGAACGTCGGCGCCCCGGGCGCCTTCGCATTGGCCTTGGCGGGCATCAGTCACCTCACGTGTCTGCGTCGGCGGAGTCGGTTGTCGGCTCAATCTACACGAAGCGGGTCTGCCGCGGGCCTGTTGTGAACATGCGTGTAAAGGGGCCGTCGAGCGCATGAATCGGGCGGATCGCTGATGATCGCCGCTTCCGCCTCTGGCGATACCCGTGGGGCTGAACCTCGCCTCGGGAGGCAACGATGATCCGACACGAATCCTCTCCTCGATGCCCGAAATGCGGCTGTGCGAATGGGCACAATTGCCACTACGAGCGGTGCGCAGCCTGCGGCCGGCGCGGACGAACGCACGCCGAGGGGACGGGGACAGCCGCACGGTACCCACTGCGCGCATCGCTGAGCGAGGAGTTCCTCGCCGCGGCGTAACAGGTAGGGACGGGTCACGCGGCGGATCGCGCGCCCGGGGCAGGGTCACGGCGAACGTCGACGGCACGCAGCGGCTTCTGGTCGCCATCACCAGTGACCTCCGAGGTTTCTTCATCACCGAAGGCGGTCACAGCACGGTACGATCGTGGCATGAGACTGCTGCTCGCGATGGCGGATGGGCAGGCATCGGACCTGATCAAGGACGCGCTCGAAGAAGAACGTCACGCGGTCGTAGGCGCAGGCGATCCCCAGGCTGCCTTTGCAACTGCTTTGGACGGAGCTTTTGACCTGCTGCTGGTCGACTCCGGCCTCGATCCGGACGAGGACATCTCGCTCTGCCGTCGTCTCCGCGACGCGGGCGTGCGCGCGCCGATCCTGGTCTTCTCGCCTGACGGCGCGTCGAAGGAGACCGTGGCGCACCTCGATGCCGGGGCGGATGACGTCGTGCCCCTGTCGGTCGCGATGCCTGAGCTGCTCGCGAGAGTGCGCGCGCTCGGGCGGCGCCATGCACGCGCGGCAGGCAGCCAGCTTCAGGCCGGTGACCTGTCGCTCGACGTGGCACGGCACGCGGCAGTGCGTGGGCGGGAGGTCGTTGTGCTTTCCGGCAGGGAGTTCCGGTTGCTGGAGTTCCTCTTGCGCCACCAGGGTCAAGCCGTGCGACGCGAGGAGATCCGGCACGCTGTGTGGCCGGACGAGCGCGACTATCAGAGCAACATCGTCGACATCTACGTCCACTTTCTCCGCAACAAGATCGAGCGCCGCGGCGAGACGCAGCTGATCCTGACCGTGCCCGGCGTCGGGTACATGCTCAAAGCCTAGAGAGCAGCGCACGCGGACGTACACGATCGCAGAATCGTGGCTGTCTTCGGCCCTAAATGGTTCGACGTGCCCACGCCGCATGGTACGAATGCCCCTCACCTCAGTGCGGCGCGCGCCGTATCTTAAGTCGAAGAGAAAAGGAGGAACGCCATGTGGGTGTTCTTGGGCCTGCTCCCCACGCTCATCGTCCTATTCATCATCGGCGGCGGCGTGGTCCTGCTCGTCCGCCGCGGCAGCGAGGGGTGGAACATCCAGTTTCCAAGCGTGCTGCTCGGCTATGTCGCCACAGCGATGCTGGTCGGTGTGTTCCTCGTCGCGGCGGGCGCAGGGCTCCTGCTCAAGGCAGGACTTGCGCAGGCCGGCGAGCGCGACTTCAGCTACGATGTGCAGCCGTACCCCGTGTACGAGCCGTTCCCCGCCAAACCGAACGCGCCGGACCAGCCCACACGCACCGTCGACCCGTCCGACAATGCCATCCGCGATGACGTCGCCACGGGCATCTCGCTCACCTTCGCAGGGACGGTGCTCTTCGCCGTGCACGCGTTCGGCGCCGTGGTGCTGCGGCGCCGCAAGGCGCAGGGCGCGCAGCTCATCACACGCGCGTACAACCTCGTCGGGCTGGCGGTGGCGACGCTCGGGTTTATGGGGACGGGTGCGCAGGCGCTCAACGACCTCGTGCGCCGCTACGTCGTCGGCGGCGATACCGTCGAGGCGTGGCAGATCCGGCATCCCGGCGAGCCGCTCGCGATCGCCATCGTGCTCTTTCCACTGATGCTCTGGTTCGGCTGGCGCGTGTGGCAGGAGATGGGCGGCGGCTCCGCGCGCGAGGAGGCGCCCGATGCGGTCAATGCGGGGCACACGGTCGAGGGACTGATCTAGCCGACGACTGCCGCGAGGCTTCGGCAGGAGTCCTGTCCAGCGCCGTTCTCGGGTCCGTCGGCCTACACCATCAGAGAGTTCATCGTGCATGGTCTCACTCCGGGGTGTTCGGCCCGGTGCCCTCCCGCTCCGCTACGATTCCTGCAAGCCGAAGAAGCTGTCACGCGGACGATCGGGGCCGTACGATCGCCGTTGTGACTGAACGCTCGGCCCCTCGATTCGCGGTCACCAGATCCCGCGACAGCGCGGACATCGCTGCGCCGCTGCTCGCGTACCTGAGACAGCGCGTGGACGCGCCGGCGCTCGTCTTCGCAGAGCCGCCGTCGCCAATTCTCGGCGGCTTCGACACTTCGATCTACGCGTTCGCCTTGGGCAACGCCGACGGGCCCTACTCTGGCGCCCTGATCGCCCGTGTGTTTCGCACGCCGGCGGAGGCTGAACGGGCACGGTACGAAGCGGCCATCCAGAACGCCGTCGCCTCTCTCGGCTATCCAGCGCCGGAGGTGCTGCTCGTCGAACCGCAGTCCGACATCCTCGGCGCACCCTTCGTGATCATGCGCCGCATGCCGGGGCGCGCCATGCTCGACTCCCTCCTCGGCCTCCACATGGGCAGCATGGCAACGCTGCTGGGGCAGGAGCATGCCCGGCTGCACGCCCTCGACGCCGAAGCGTTCCGCCATCTCCTTGGCGACGCGGTTGACCCGCGACGCCTCGCCTCGATCGACAACGTCCACGCGCGCTACGAGGAAGGTGTGGCGGCCGCCTCACTGGAAGGGCTTCGGCCCGCGTTGCGCTGGCTCCGGGAGCATCGCCCGGCACCCGCCGCGCTGAACGCGATCTGCCACGGCGACTTTCATCCTTTGAACGTGCTCGTCACGGGCCGCGAGGTCACCGGCGTCGTCGACTGGGGCTGGGTCGCCATCGCCCCGCCGGCATTGGATGTCGGCGCCACCGTCGCGTTGTTGACCCACGGCCCGGTGGACCTGCCTCGCCCGGCGCTGCCGCTCGTGCGCGTCGTCCGCGGCTGGATCGTGCGCCGGTACCTCCGGGCGTACATGTCGGCCCGGCCTCTCGACCTGGAAGAGGTGCGCTATTTCGAGGCGCTCCGCCTGTTCGATTTCGCGTGCGAAGCCGGCGAACAGATGCAGGCGGCAGCCGGGGTCATCGAGTCTGACATGCAATCGCCGTTCTTCGCGCCGCACGTGCGCGACGGCGTCGTCAAGCGGCTGCGCCGCCTCACGCATACGGAGGTCGCCCTGCCGAGCACTGCCTGATGAGAGCACCATCAAAGCGGGAGACGTCTGGACAGCGATCGTGATCGCCGGCGACCGGCGCCGGGTTCTCGGAACGCGCCACCGTTGCGGCAGCATGGGACCGTCGCCGGAAGGGCAACACCATGACCACATGGTGCGGTCGAGGGATACGGGGCGCTTGGAGATCCGCGCGCTCCCGCTACACTGAGGGCGCCCCGGCGACCAGGCAGGACATGGTCTACAAGCAGCTCTTCGCGGACTTCGAGCACCGAGCGGGCGCGGCTGCTCGCTGGCCCATGGTGGCTGGAGGGCGCATGCGCGGGGCACACATGGCCCTCGTTGCGACGGTTGCCGCCGCGGTGCTGCTGGGTGGGTGCGGCGGAGGGGCGAACCGCCTGACCGGGACGGCCTGGACGCTCACGATGTTGGACGGGCGAGGCGCGCTGCCACAAGCGACGGCCTGGATTCGGTTCGATGACGCGAGCCACTTCAGCGGCTCGACGGGCTGCAACTCGCTGGGAGGGACCTGGAAGAGCAGCGGCTCGGACATCTCGTTTGGCGAGATCAGAACGACCCTGATCGGCTGTCCCGGTCCGGTCGGAGAGCAGGAAGCGGCGTTCAACGCCGCGCTCAGTGCCACGAGATCGTACGCTATCGATCGCGGGACGCTCCTGCTGAAGGATGGTAGCGGGGCGCTGCGGATGACATTCGAGGCGCGGGCGAACGCGACGCCCACCGCCACCTCATAAACAGTATCCCGCTCACGTGCAGCAAGCTGATCGAGCAAGACGAGCGTAGTGCAGGTCGAGCGACGTCTCGCCCTTGGAACGCCTCGCGCGGAGTAGATCCCACGGGGCTGGCGCTCCACAATGCCTGCCATGCAGCCGAACTGGTTTCAGGCTCGTGCGATCGCGTCGGAGCGCGTCGCCGCCGGGCGGACACTCGTGGAGGGGAACTTCCCGGCGTATCTGCGCGGGCTGGGGCCGGGGGGGCGTTGCTTACCATCGCGATCGGCGACGCGTTGCTGACGGCCTTGGGGCTGTGACATCCGGCGCTTGGAGATCGCCTCGCACCCCTGCTACGCTCGACGCACCCGGCGAACCAGGCAGGACCAGAAAGCCCGGCCTTGCTATGTCCCGGCGCGACCCCTCCCGCATTAGCCACACCCTCAGCGACCAGTACCGCAAGGCCGCCCGCGCCGGTAACTGGGAGACGTGCTCCCTCATCGTCACCCAGTTGTACCGCCAAAGGCTCGAAGGCCAACCACTTGCGGAACTGATCTACGCGGACGGCTACGCCCGCGAGCGTCGTGGCGACACGTACAACGCGCGTCGGTGCTACGAGTTGGCGGCCTCGAAAGGCCACGCCAAAGCGCAGCGTCGCCTGGTCGCCCTCGGTGGCCCGCTACCACCCGCGCCGCCGGTTCGCCACTGAGTGCCAAGTGACCGCACGGGAGCGTGCCCGGTGCTTGACGCAGAAACCGGGCGTGCTTGACGCGGAGGCGTTGACAGTCACGGCCCGCAGGATGACGATGGACTCCGCTTCCTACAAAGGGGAGCAGACTCGGAGCGAGCTGGTCGAGGGAGGCGGGGCCCGACACCAACTCGCTCTTACGTTGTCCTTGAGCGCCGCGGTGCATCGCCGGCGGCCACGGGCTACTCCTCCGTCGAGCGCCTGAGCAGCTTCCGCACCAGTTCGACGTCGTCTTCTTCCGGCTCGGGCAGCTCGAACCCACCCGTGAAGGGCTCCACCTCCTCGCGCAACTTCGCGAGGCTCGCCTTCACGTCGTCCAGCAGGGTTCGCACCGTTGGCGCCAGCACGCGCTCGCCCTCAAGCCGCGCGGCGACTTCCTCCACCGCCACCTCGATCGCGCGCAGCTCGCACCAGCGGGCCTGCGTGCGCTCCCGCAGCACGACCGCCAGGGCGCGCGCCAGCTCGTCGCCGTATGCGTCGATGCTGGGCTCCGGCGGCAACGGCCGTTCCAGGTCGAGAGGTTCCTCCATTCGGCTGGGCGCGCTCGCCAGCACGTCCTGCACACGGCGCCGCATCCGTTGGAGTGTCTCCACCTCCTCGGCTTGAGCGTCCTGGTAGACCTCGTACTCCAGCCCCCAGTCAGGGAAGACCGGCACGGGCTGCCCCAGCCGCTCGAAGAACGCGCCGGCCTGGGCCTTCAGTCGCGCGCCCTTGCCCCGCACTTGCAGCTGTCCTGCGTCGGCCAGCCGCCGCAGCTCGGCGCGCTTCTCCCCGAGGACGCGGTCCCAGGCCTCGTCCCTGACTTCTCTCCCCGCATCCCCGTCGACGTAGTCCTCGGGCTGCCAGCCGTCGTACTCGTCGGTGGCGATCGCGGCGCACTCGCCGAGCGGCATCCACTCCGCCCGCGCCTCTTCGTGCAGCCGCTTGAGCCCGCTGTCCGTCACGGGCTCCTTCGTGCACATCGCGATGTAGCTGCGCACGGTCGCGGCGTCCTCGCCCCAGAGTCGCAGCGTCACGAGCCAAGCGTGGCGGAGCTCCAGCTGTGTCACCTGCTCCCTCATCATGAGCAGCACCGGGGCGAGTCCGGTATTCGCGGCATGGACGAGCCGGAGGAGCCGATAGTATTCGTCGCTCTGCGACTGCGGCATCGTTATCCGCACCATCACGTCTTCGGGCCGGCCGTCTCGCTGCGCCTTCAGCGTGAGCACCGCGCGCTCCTTCGCCGTGAACGCCGGGTACAGCCGCTCCAGCCGCCTGTCGCCGATCATCGGCGTCCCCTCGTCTGGGCCAGGCGCGGCCCGAGTGTCGCCTCGACGGCGGCGAGCCGCTCCTCTAGTTCGCCCACCTCCAGCAGCTTCGTCGCTGCCTGCGTCGCCGCGATCAGGAGGCGCCCGCGCGCAACTGATGTGCTTTCCATGCCGAGAGCGTCGATCGTCACGATTTCGATCACGCGCCGGATCGCCGCCACCGTGTCGAGCACACCGACGTCGTAAGCGCCCGCGACAGCCCGCTCGCGACGCCTTCGCAGGCCGCCCAGCCGCCGCGCCTCGGCCGCCTCCTCGGTGTGGTCGGGAGAGTGCCAAAAGCAGTGATCGCCGTCGTGCATCGGCGCCGAGCTACAGCGCTCGCCGTTCTGCTTGTGTCCGATACAGGTTCGGGGGAGTACCAATCAGTACCTCTGCTTGTCCCGCCCGGTTGGTACCGAGGTCGCACCATCTGGCCATTGTGTGCGCTTGCTACGCTGATGCTCGGAGGACGCGCCGTGTACGAACAGCCCGACCCCAACGACCCCAGGCTGGCCTACTGGCACGCCCGCCGGCGTCGCCGGCTCCTGTTCATGGTCGGGCGCTACGTGCTGGTGATCGCGATCGTCCTGTTCGTCGGCTGGGTGACGAGCGGCTTCTGGCTGCGCGGCCTCGCGTTGGTCGCGAGCGCGTTCCTCGTGCTCCGTTTGGCGTTCTTCCTCTACAACGGCCGGCACCTTGAAGAGCGGCTCGCTAAGCGGAGGCAAGGGCGGGGGCGCTTCTCCCGCCCCTAAGCTGCACACCCGGTGCAGTAGTGCGCTGATGGCGGTCGGCACAGTTGGGCGTGACGACAGCAGGCCGCCGAAGCGACCCGCTGTTGCGGAGGAAGGGCTGCGTCTCAGGCGGTGGTGTGCGTCAGCGCGTGCTGGATGGCGGCCTTCTGCGACCCGAACGTCGCGCCGCAGCCGCCGCAGCCGTAGGACGGGACGTCCGTCGCGCGCATCCGGTGCGCCTTGCCCTTGGCCTTCTTGGCGGCCTTGCCCGCCTTGGCGGGCTTCTTCGCCTTCGGCGCGGCCTTGGCGGCCTTCTTCGGCTTCGCGGGCTTCTCCGCCTTCGGCTTGCGCGCGGGCCGCTCCGTGCCCGCCAGGCTCCAGAACCGCCAGCCGTTGCAGGCGACCCCGCCCATCGCCGCCTTCCCCGCCGACGACGGGCTCTTGTGCTCCGTCCCGTCGTCGAGCCGGTAGCGGAGCCCGTCCTCGGTCTGCACGACCTCGCAGGTGCGGTCCTGCTTCTTGTACCGCGCCGTCAGCACGGTCCCCGGCTCCAGGTTTCTGTTCTCCAGTGGCATGTCGCCGCTCCTTTGCTTGGCCCTCTCGCGAGGGCGTCTCGTTGGTGCGGCCATACATCACTCTGCTCGCGATCGAAGTCAACGACTCACCCTCCATCGTCGTTCTCCGGTGGCCGCGACCGGGCGCATTGATAACTCTTCGCCGGATCGCCCAAGATGCGTTGACTCGTCTGCCCGGCGGAGTGATGTATGGTCACGAAAGGAGTGACCCCCCCGATGACCACCAACGACACTGAGATCCGCTTCATCCCCAACCGCGAGGTCCGCACGATCCCGCGGGGCTGGCAGCACCCGAAGACCGCCAGCGGCCGCTACCAGCCCTTGCTCCCCGCCGATTACGTCTTCGACGACAGCGAACGCAGCCCCGTGATGCCGGACGCGAGCGGCCTCCCGGCGCACGACACGGAGATCGCCGCCTACGAGAGCGTCAGCGAGGGCACCCCGATCTCGCCCGCCTTCCCCAACACGCCGGAGGGCCGGCGCGACCTCGTGCGCTACTGCGCCGAGCACGGCACCGCCTTCGGGAACGAGCGTGCGGGCGCCGAGGCCTGGGCCGCGATCCTCTTCGGCGACGCCACGATCGGCTCCGACGGCACGGTCCGCGCGTAGCTTCATCCTCCCCCTACCCTCTACGATGCCCCTGTGGGGCGGCAGACTGCGTGCTTGGCCGCCCCCTGGCACGCTCGGCCGCCCCCTCTCCGCTCAACACGAGCGCCCGGACGATCTCGAACAGCCCCATCTCGATGCAGCCGACGCACTCGCCGTCGTCTCGCCGGCGCACGTGAACCAACGAGCCGCGCGCGTCCCTCACGAGCCTGAACGCTACGCCCGACACCGCACTTCTCGTGAGCCGCTCTGCTCGCGGCGCTTTCTCCTGCGGTACGCGTCAAACACGTTGCGCAAACGTTACAGTCTCCTTGTGTTGTGGAACGCACAACGATCTCCAACGGTCACCTAATCCCGCCTTGTGATAATGACGGTGTCATGCAGCGCCGCCCTCCCCCCCCGGCGTTGCTGACCGTCCAGAGACATCGGGGCCCCGCCGCCTGCCGTTGCTCGGACGATGACGCCTGAGTGGAAGCCGGGCGAGACAGGACGTTTCGTCCGGTTCCCACTCCCGCGGCGGGTTGAACAGGAAGTGCCATGATCATTCCCGTGTCGCCGCCGGCCGCCACGAACCTGGAAGGCTGGCCCGTGGTCATCAGGCGCCACCCGATCAGGCTCGTGCGGAGCTTCGTCCGTATTGATCGCAAGACGCATCACCCCATCTCCGCGACGCACTTCGCCTCCTTGCCGGTGAACGATTCCCAGCGCGCCAACACCACGCTTCCATAGTGCGGGTCGATCTCCATCCCGTAGCAGACGCGCCCAGTGCGTTCCGCGGCGATCAGCGTGCTGCCAGACCCCAGGAAGAGGTCGAGCACCACGTCCCCCGGCTTGCTGCTGTTCTCGATCGCCTTCTCCACCAGCGCGAGCGGCTTCATCGTCGGGTGCGCCTCGCTTGCCGACGGCCGCTCCACCTCCCAGACGTCGCCCTGGTCGCGGTCGCCGCACCAGTGGTGCTTCTTCCCCTCGGGCCAGCCGTACCAAATGGGCTCATATCCCCGCTGGTAGTCGGCCCTCCCCATGACGAAGCGGTCTTTCTTCCAGACGATCGTGTCGCTCCAGTGGCCGCCCACCTCGGCGAGGACGCGGCTCACGAGCGGCCACTCCTTCGTACTCATGCAGACGTAGAGCGCGCCATCCACATGCTCGACGAGGTTGCGCGCCCAGCCCCGGCAGAAGGCCTCCCACTGCTCCGCGGGCATGGCGTCGTTGGCGATCTTCCGCTTGCGCTGGCCGCGCTGCTGTCCGCCGTGGTCGCCGTAGCTCACGTTGTACGGCGGGTCGGTGAAGCACATCGCCGGCCGCGTCTCGCCGAGAAGGCGCCGTACGGCCGCCGTGTCGGTGGCGTCGCCGACCAGCAGGCGATGGTCGCCCAGCGCCCACAAGTCGCCAGGATTCGCGCGTGTGGCCCGACGTGCGCCTTCTAGCGCCGCGTCGAGGTCGAAGGTCTCGCTGCGCTCGCGCTTCTCTCGTCTGTCCAGCCCCCGCAGGAGTTTGTCCAACTCGTCCTCGCTGAAGCCGGTGAGACTGAGGTCGATGTCTTCGACCGGCTTGAGCTCCGCGAGCAGCCGCGCGAGGAGGTCCTCGTCCCACTCACCGGAGATCTTGTTGAGCGCGACGTTCAGCAGGCGCGATTGTTCGACACTGAGGTCGACGTAGATCACCGGCACCGTCTTCAGTCCCAGCTTGCGCGCCGCAACGAGCCGCTGGTGGCCGCCGATCACGACGCGGTCCTCGCGCCGGGCGAGCACCGGCTGGACGAAGCCCCACTCACGCAGGCTGCGCGTCAGCGCCTCCAGCTCGGCCGCGGAGATGCGGCGAGGGTTCGCCGGGTCGGGCCGGAGGTCGTCGATCGCGACCTGCTCGACCTGCATGCTCGTGCCTGCTGTCACGCCGTGCCCTCCCTTCGTCATCGCTCCTCCCTGAGCGCCAGCCGGGGATCGGGCTCGCCCAGCCGCCGCCGGTACTCCTCGATCACGGCGAGTTGCCTGTCCTCGGCGTCCGTATCCGGCGGCCGGTCGTGGACGACGCCGGCGCGCAGCCGCGCCATCGGGCTCAGTCCCAGCTGCCGCCCGAGTTCCATGAGCGCGTCCTCGGCATCGCGGCGCAGCAGCCAAACGGGGTTGCGGACGAGGTTCCCCTTCTGCCCGCGGATGAGCTTGCTCGACTTCTGCAACAGCCCGTCCAGCTCGCACCAGTCGGCCCAGGCCGTGCAGTAGCGCAGGAGCAGCGAGCGGTCGATGCTGGCGAGGACGCCCATGGCCTCCAGCTCCGGGACGACGCGGTTCCACTCGGCGCGTGCCTCGCCTTTCAGGGCGCGTGGGATCACCGGCCTGGCGACCGTCACGTGGTGGCCGGCCGAAGGCTGGGCGCCGCGCCGGCGGGTGCGGCGCCGGGCGTACGGGATCGGCAGCGGCCCTCGTTCACCCATCAGCGCTCAGCCTCCCCAAGGCCGGGATACGATCCCGGAAAACCCGTACGCGGCAAGAAGTGGGGCCGCCAGCGCTCGGGACCTCGAAGTCGTTTTGTTTTTCGACCCTCCCCCACCACTCGGTAATGGTGAATGATCATCGCCGACGGTCACCCGACGCCCCTCGCGCGAGGATCTGCGCCAGCGCAATGCGGAGTTCGCGGCTGGCGAGCGCCCGCCATTCCACCAGGACGCGCCGCCCGTCGAGCGTGACGATCTTCAGGTAGACGTGGTTGCCGCCAGGCTGGAACTCCTGAATCGCGTGACGGAGCCTGCCGACCAGATCGAAGTCGCGCTTCGTGTCGCCGGTCTCGCGGATCGTCATCTTGATCTTGGGGAGCACCGAGGCGGCGTATTCGACGAGCGGACTTAACGGCCCAGAGTTCTCGGACGACAGCAATCGGAGCAATTCGGACTTGGCAACGACAAGCGTCGCCCGATCGTCCGCCGTGACGAGGCCCTTGGGTGCCGAGATGACGATGTCGCCACGGTCCGCCCGGACGATGGCGCCCCGGCTCCGCAGATCGTCGAGCAGCGTGGCGGCATTCATACGCGGATGTCCTCCCACTCCTCCATCGAGCCCGGACAACCGCTCGTGTGCACACGTTCCGGTTCCGGGTTCAACCGTTCAACCTGCCCCTCGCGAGCGCGGCTGGATGAAGCTGAAACGGCTGCGAGTGAGGGTTGAACGCGTGGTTGAACGGCGTGTTCAACCGCCCTTTCAACCGCGTCCTCAGATTCGGGCGCGGCTTCTTCGAGGGACAGCGGTTGAACGGTTGAATCAGTTTCCGGCCCACCGGACACACCTGACATCAGCGCGCTGACGGCCGGCAGCGCCGGCCGGTCGTCCGGAAGCGCGTCGCCGGGACGGATCTGCGCGGGACGTCCCTTCCGTGCCTCGTCGTTGGTCAGGTAGCCGAGGGAGATCGCTCGACGTATCCGGTACCAGGCGGTGTCCTTGGAGAGGCCTAGCTCATCAGCGATTGTCTGCTTGGTGAGGGCCTCGCCCTCGTAGATGCGTTCGACGGCAGCGACCGTCTCGCGCACTTGTGGCGTCAGGCCAGCGCTCGAAGCGCCCTGAAACACGTCGAGCAGCAACGTCCGAGCGTGTCCGTAGTCGTCCAGATCGGCCATGATCCGTCCGTCCGCGTCCCGTTCGCGCTGATGCTGGTGGAGCATCGCGACCGCCTCGATCATCGTGAGCAGCTGCCGGAAGTCGCGCCGCATCCGGACGTGGTCGGCCGGGACGGTCTCGGCGAGCGCCCCGGCGTACGGGATACTCACGTCACGCTGTCCTTCCAGCTCCAGCCATCGCTGCAAGGCGATGAACTCGCCCACGTCAGGGTCAGCGATCAGGCCGTTGACGCTGGCCGCGTGCGCGCGCATGACGTCGCGCGTCTGTCCGGGCGTATCGGCCACCGTGACCGTCAGCGTGCGGGTGTCGAACTGGTGAGGCAGCGGACGGGTCGAGGTCGTGATCAAGCCCGTGGGGCCGGCCTTGGTGATGCGCCGGACGACGAACTGACCGCTGGCGTCCTTCTCCACCGTGTCGTAGGTCATCTCGTTGTCAGCGGCGAGCGCGCGGATAGCGGAAGCGGCCGGGCCGTCTTCGGGGATCGAGTCGGCCTCCGCGACGACGACGATTCGGTGTTCGTACGACTCGTCCCCGTAGACGAGGGCGCGGGCAGAGCCGGCCTTCTCGACGTAGTACGCCGACGGTGGCATGAGGGCGAGCGCCGCATCGATCGCACGGTTCTTACCCGCGCCCGACGGCGCGACGAAGGCGAGGTTGAGGGGTCGGCGGAGGAGACGAGACGTCAGCCCGAGGTAGGCGATCATCGGCGGCGTCACGTCCCCCGCGTATCCGAGTGCGCGGATCGCGGCTCCCACCCGCTTGAGGAGATCCGGATCGCGGAGCAGACGTGAAGCCAGTGACAGCACCTCTCGCGCCTCGTGGCGAGAGGTGTCGGCCTTGATCGCGGAGGCGTAAGGGGCATTGTGCGCCAGTGCTGACAGGCGAGCCTGGAACTCATCGACATCGTGGTTGCAGCGGAGCCAGAGTTCAGCCGGGTCCTTTGCGTCGGGTGGAGCTGCGATGACCTGGACGGTCGGCGCAACCGCGGCGACCTTCTCCACGAAGGTAATGCCTCCGGCGCCCGGCTCTTGCCAAACAAAGAGGTGGGCGATCCCCTCGAAGTAGCGCCCCCATTCCTGCCTCATCACCGAGGCGCCCGGAATGCCGACTGCGGGGACTCCTGCGCGCCGGCAGACCCACGTGTCCGATTCCCCCTCCACGATGATCAGGTAGTTGGCGCGTTCGCGCGCCTCGGGCAACACCGCAAGTCCGTATGGGACGGGATGGTCGCCACGCCGCCACAGGAATCGATTGTCGCCGGTGAGGCTCAGACGCTTTCGCACGGCTACGATCTGGCCGTGGGCGTCGTCATAGGGGATGTCGACGCACGGCGTCCGGTGTGTACCGGTCGTCCCGTCCGTTACACCGAGTTCCCGAAGGAACTTCTCCGACAGTCCCTTTGCCGCGGCGAGGTCGGCGACGGAAAGGCCCGTTCGCTCGGGGAGCGGGACGTCGAGCCGTTCGGCGAGGTCGCGGTAGCCCCCGCCAGCGCCGCAGACGTCACAGTGCCAGACGCGCTTCTCCGGGTTCCAGCGAGCTGACGGGGCGTGGTCGTCGTGCGCGGGGCAGAGGAACCGCGTCTCGCTCCCGGCGCGCTGCGGCTGCCTCATCGAAATGGCCGACTCGATCGCGTCGATGGTCTCGAGGTCGATCTTCGGCGTCGTCGTCATTGACCAACCTCCTCGGACGCCTCGGCGCGCAGACGGTCTACGAACTCGTGGAGGTCCGCGACCGCGACTCTCCGGGAGCCGCCGATCTTGATGGAGGGAAGCTCGCCCCGCTGGATCAGTAGGTAGGTGGCGGAGCGCCCGAGTCTGAGGCGCCGAGCGGCCTCGGTGACGGTCACGAGCAGCTCCTCGCACACCGGGCTACCCCTTCTCCAGCCGGAACAGCCGGTCGAAATCATCGATGTGCAGCAGCGTTTGAAGCCGCTCCCGCAGCTTCGGTGAGGGCCTTCTCGTGCCCCGAAGGAGCTGCGACACGTAGCCGGGACTCACCTTCAGGCCGCGGGCTAGGCCTTGGAGAGAGATGTTCCTGCGCGCCATCTCCATGGCCAGAAACTCTTGCTTCACGTAGACCCTCACCCGATTACGCACCATGGCAGAAGTATGCTATCGGGCAGCGCCCGATCGTGGCAAGCGTGATGGACTCAGAAAGCGATCATCTGTTTACAAAACCGACACAGGATTGTACTATGTCCCCATGGCTGAAATCGGTCCGTACCTCAAAGAACTCCGGCTCCAGAAAAGACTCACGTTGCGCCAGGCGGCCCAGGCGGCCCACCTAAGCAACGCCTACCTGTCGCAGATCGAGACGGGCAAGCGGGGTGCGCCCAGCGCAAAGCACCTGCGGCGACTCGCATCCATCTACGAAGTGCCGGTACGCGAGCTCTTCGAGATCGCCGGCTACCTCGACGAACCTGAACTACATGAAACAGAGGAGGATCAGATCAACCGCGCCTTCGACTTCGTCATGGCGGACACGCGCTTCGCCGCAGGGACCCGTGTCAAGCAAGGGCTCTCGTTGGAGGCGAAGCGGTACATCGTGGAGACCTACGAGAAGGTGACGGGCGCACGATTGCTAGGGCTGAAATGAGAGAACTCGCCAACGCATTGATCGACCATCTGCAATCGCATTGGGGCGATCTCGACCTCGTAACGCCTGCCGGCTTCGCCACCGGCCTCCGCACCGTCGGCAACGTCCCTGACGATGCCAACCCCCTTCAGATCGAATCCTGGGTTCGGAGTTTCGGCGAGGTGAGGGTGAACGCGGCGTCGTCCGAACTACCTGGGCTCGGATGGCGGGTGGGGGACTCGTTCGTCATCGAGACGGGAAAGGGAAGAAGCCCGCAGGAGCGGAACATCACGATCCCACATGAGTTCGGCGAGCGGCTCCACCACGTGATCAACGATGAACTTACCGCCCGCGGCATCCCGGCAGTCGAGTGGGGTGAGCGGTTCTGGGACGCGATGGGTGTGGAGCTCGTCGCGCCGCTCGCAAGCTTCCGTACGGCGGCGGTCAAGAGCGGTCTCGATCTTGTTGACCTCGCGAAGCCGCTTTCGTTCGAGGCCACCGTGTATCGCATCAAGGAGGCGTTCGAGGACGACGTGCCCCTCTTCGCCGTCTACGCCGGCAACGCCGGCGCATGGAAGCCGAGGCAGGGCCATCACGGGGACGCATGGGTGGTCCGCGCGAGTGCCTGGACGAAGCGATGGCTCGGTTGCGGCTACGTGAATGGGCGTGAGTGTCTGCGCATCCCGCGGCGAGACCAACCGATCCACGACGACTCGTGGGTCAGAGAGGTGTGCAGCAAGCGGCGGTCCTTGTTGGTGAACACGTCTGAGGTCGTCGACGGGCGCTTGCTTGAGTCGACAGTGATCCTCCGTGGCAAGTTCTACGGCAAGGAGCCCGCTTGGGTGATGGCGGTGGGCATAGAGCGTCGGTACGCACATCTGCTGCGCGCGCAGGTGGCGCTCGCCGACCCGGTAGAACGTACTGGTTCATTTCGCCGGCTCTTCTAGGGAACCGAGGTTGAGGCATGGCAAAGAAGGCAAACGGGGAGGGCTCGATCTACCGACGCAAGAGCGACGGCCGCTGGTCTGCGTCGATCACGCTACCCAACGGAAAGCGCAAGCACTTCCTTGGCAACGACCGCGACGAGGTCGCCCGCAGGCAGAGGGCAGCGCTCAAGAGCCAGGACGACGGTCTACCCATTGTGACGGAGCGACAAACCGTGGCTCAGTTCATGCAGAGGTGGCTCGTGGCGTCCAGTCCTTCGCTGCGCGAACGCACTTGGGAGCGGTACGAACAGTACGTGCGCCTCCACATCATTCCCGTACTCGGCAAAGTCTCACTGACCGCGCTGACTCCTGTGCATCTTCAGCGCCTGTACGCGAAGCGTCTTGAATCCGGACTCTCTTCGACCACGGTCCACCACCTTCACGCCACGATTCACCGCGCCCTCGAACAGGCCCTCCGATGGAATCTCGTCCCGCGCAATGTGGCTGACCTCGTTGACCCGCCGCGCACGGAGCACTTCGAGATCACGACGCTCACTGCGAAACAGGCGTCGGACCTTCTTGTGGCTGCGGAGGGCAACCGCCTGCGCGCGCTTTACGTCATGGCACTGACCACGGGCATGCGACAGGGCGAGTTGCTCGGCCTACGTTGGCGCGACGTCGACCTGGAACGGGGCAGCGTACAGATCCGCGGCACGATGCAGGCGACCAAGAAGGGGCTGCGGTTTGCGGAGACGAAGACGCGCGGTTCCCGCAGGCACGTCCTGCTGCCGACTCGCACGATCGACGCGCTTCGACAACACCGCGCCGCGCAAGCCGAAGAGCGGCTTCGCGTGGGCCAGGCGTGGGAAGACAACGACCTAGTCTTCGCGAACGAGGTTGGGCGCCCCATCGCCGCCGGCAATCTGCTGAAACGTTCGTTCGAGCCGCTGCTGAGGCGCGCCGGGTTGCCGCGCATCCGCTTCCACGATCTTCGGCATAGCGCCGCGACCCTCCTACTCGAAGAGGGCATCCACGCGAAGATCGTCTCCGAGATGCTCGGCCACACCCGCATCAGCACGACGCTCGACCTCTACTCCCACGTCACGCCGACGATGCAGCGCCAGGCTGCGGAGGCGTTCGACGCGATCCTCGCGGCTCGTTAGGTACGCTCGTCCATATTCGTCCGTATCGGTTGCTGTCACCGTTGCTGTCAGCCGAGTGCGAGAATACAAAAGTCGGCGCCCGAGAGCGCCGATTTCGAACCTACAAACGTGGTCCCAGGGGCTGGATTCGAACCAGCGATACACGGTTTTACAGACCGTTGCCTTAGGCCACTTGGCTACCCTGGGGGCGATTGATCTATAGCATAGCGGGCCGGCGGGGCGCCACAGCGTACGTCGCGGGGCTTCATTGCAGGGAGAGGCGGACGGGGGCGGGCGCCCTTGTCGAGGTGGACCGGTCGGGGGCTGACCGGATCAGACCGAGCGCTGACGGACCGACTCCCCGTCCGATAAGCTTTCACCTGCATGAATCTCAAGAACATTCGGAACCGGCTGCTGATCTCGATGCTGCTCGGGATCATCGTCTTCGCCGGGCTGGTGGCTTACGGGGACTTCCGGCACGTCGGCCGCGACCTCAAGGACTTCCGCTGGGAACTGATGCCCCTGATCCTGCTCGTGACATCGGGCAACTATCTGCTGCGCTTCGTGAAGTGGCAGTACTACCTGCGCCAGATCGGGGTAACGGGGCTGCGGCGCGTCGACAGCTTCCTGATCTATTTCTCAGGGCTGGGGATGACGGTCACGCCGGGGAAGATCGGCGAGTGGCTGAAGAGCTACCTGCTCAAGGAGGTACACGGCACATCGGTGACGAAGTCGGCGCCGATCCTGCTGGCGGAGCGGCTGACGGACAGCCTGGGGCTGCTCGTGATCGCCGGGGCGGGCGTCGTCGTGTTCGGCAACGGCACGTGGCCGATCGTGGTGGTGATCGGCGTCGGATCGGTGGCCGGGATCGCGGTATCGCGGCACAGGCCGACGTCGCACGCGCTGCTGGCCGTCGCCGGGCGGGTGCCGGTGGTACGACGCTTCGTGCCGCACTTCGAGGAGTTCTACGAGAGCACGTACGTCCTGATGAACCCGCTGGGCATCGTGCTGATGACGGCGCTCAGCGTCGGCTCATGGTTCTGCGAGGTGGTGGCGTTCTATCTCACGCTCGTGGGGCTGGGGATCAGCGGCTCGGCGGACACGCTGTTCAAGGCGGCGTTCATCCTGCCGATCGCGACGCTGGCGGCGGCGGTACTGCTGACGCCGGGCGGGCTGGGCGTCGCCGAGACGGGGATCACGTCGCTGTCGGAGAAGCTGCTGGACATGGGCAGGGGCGCAGCAACGGCGGGCACGCTGATCGTGCGGCTGGCCACATTGTGGTTCGGCGTGGCGCTGGGGCTGGCAATGTTCGCGGTGCTGACGCACCGGCTGAGCCGCGCGGGACATGCGCTCGATGCGACGGTCGAGCCGGCGCTCAGCGGTCCCGATGCGGCGGGATAGTGGCTTGACAGCGGTACGGGTCGCGGGACTGGCTGACGCAGATGCGGTCGCCCGCCTGATGACCGCGCTGAACCGAACCGTTGGGCCGGTCTACGGCGTGCCGAACACACCCGAGAACCAGCGGGTGATTGCGGAACAGGCGCGAAGCCGTATGACGGCGATGGTGGGAATCGAACAAGTCCTGCTGGCGGAGGCCGGGAGGGACGCCCTCGGGCTGCTCAGCCTGCGGATCGTCCCGTATCTCGCGGAAGACGCACCGTACGCGGAGGTCACGGAGCTGTTCATCGAGGCTGGGCATCGGCGACATGGGCTCGCCCGGCAGTTGATGGCAGAGGCGGAGCGCATTGCGGCTGCGCGCGGCTGCACGCTCATGCATGTCAATGTATGGCACGACAATGCAGAGGCGCAGGCGTTCTACAGGGCTACAGGGTACGAGGCGATCGAGGGCGGCTTCGAGAAGCATCTGGGTGTGCGGGCTGCTGTCCGTTGACGCGGCGTTTTGGCCCGGCGGGGGCCGATTTGGTACGATGCGGCGCCGTCGGGGTGTAGCTCAGCCAGGCTAGAGTGCTCGGTTCGGGACCGAGAGGTCGGCAGTTCAAATCTGCCCACCCCGACCACTTCTCTCTGGAAGCTGGATGCCAGAAACGGGAAGCGAGAACTCCACGCCACACCTCTCTAACCTCTAACCACGGGCGCCGGTAACCTAAGCACATGGACGTCAACGAATTGAAGGCGCGAGCGATCGCCGCGGTTGATGCGTGCGCGGAGGAACTGATCGAGCTGAGCCTGCGGATCCACGCGCACCCGGAGGTCGCGTTCGAGGAGGCGCACGCGTGCGCGTGGCTTTCGGCGTGGCTCCGCGGGCAGGGGTTCGAGGTGACAACAGGGATCGCCGGGCTGCCGACGGCGTTCCGGGCGACGGCAGGCGACGGGCGGCCAGCGGTGGCGCTCGTCGCGGAGTACGACGCGCTGCCGGGCATCGGCCACGGCTGCGGGCACAACATCATCGCCACGGCGGCGGCCGGCGCGGGGGCGGCGGTACGCGCGGTGATCGGCGACGTGGGCGGGTCGGTGCAGGTGATCGGCACGCCGGCGGAAGAGGTGTACGGCGGCAAAGCGATCATGATCCGCGAGGGCGCGTTCGAGGGGCTCGATGCGGCGATGATGACGCACCCTGGCACCCGCGACTCGGTGATCGCGAAGGCGTTGGCCTGTGCGGAGCTGAAGGTGGAATACCACGGCCGTGAGGCGCATGCGGCGGCACAGCCGGAGCGCGGCATCAACGCGCTCGAGGCGATGATCATCGCCTACACCGCGATCAACGCGCTTCGCCAGCACATGCGACGGACGGCGCGCGTGCACGGCGTGATCACGCACGGCGGCGACGCGCCGAACATCGTGCCGGGGCACTCGGCGGCGAGCTTCCTGGTACGCGCGGAAGACGACGACTACCTGGAGGAACTGAAGTCGCGAGTGGAGGACTGCTTCGAGGCAGGGGCGCGGGCGACGGGTGCGCGGCTGGAGCTGACGTGGAACCCGAACCAGTACGCGGCGATGAACACGAACGCCGCGCTGGCGGAGGCGCACCGCCGCAACCTGGCGACGATCGGCCGTGAGGTACCGGCGGACGACGTGCCGCAGCCGCTCGGCAGCACGGACATGGGGAACGTGAGCAAGATCGTGCCGTCGATCCATCCGGCCATCGCGATCGCGCCGCCCGAGGTGAACGGGCACTCGCCGCAGTTCGCGGAATACGCGGCGTCCGAATCGGGAAAGAAGGCGGTGGTCGACGGGGCGAAGGCGCTGGCGATGACGGCAATCGACGTGCTTATGGACGCAGGACTGCGCGCGGCGATGCGCGCCGAATTCGAGCGGACGCGCGCGGGGTCGCCCACGCCTTCATGACGCCGGCTGACGCGTACGCCGACGACGAGCTGGCGGCACTGTACGACCTCGTCTACGAAGACTACGACGAGGATCTGGCGCTGTACGAAGGGTTCGCGCGGCGAGGCAAGCTGCGGTCGCTTGAGCTGGGCGTCGGCACAGGGCGGGTGGCGCTGCACCTGGCGCAGCAGGGGTTTCACGTCGTCGGGCTGGATTCGTCGATGCGGATGCTGGCGCGGCTGGAGGCGAGGCTGGATCCAGAGACGGCGCAGCGCGTGCGGCTGGTCGAGGGCGACATGCGCGAGTTCGACCTGGCTGGCGAGAAGTTCGACCTGATCTACTGCGCGCTCGACACGTTCGAGCACCTGCTGACGACGGCGGACCAGCTCGCGGCGCTGCGCTGCGTGGCGAAGCACCTCGCGAAGGGCGGTCTGTTCGTAGCCGAGCTGCGGACGCTGACAGGCGTCGACTGGAGCACCGAGCCGTCGCCGCTGGTCGCGGAGTGGACGCGGCCAGACCCGGTGACGGGCGGGCCGGTGACGAAGATGCGGAGCGGCATCGCCTTGCCGGCGGCGCAGACGACGACGGACTTCTTGATCTTCGACCGCATCCTCGCCGACGGAACGCTGCGCCGGCGCGCGTTTGACGTGACGCTGCGCGTGACCGGGCGCTACGAGATGGAACTGCTGCTGGCGCGCGCAGGGCTGCGCCTGACGGGGCTTTACGGAGATGCGGGGCTCTCGCCCTTCGATGACGACAGCGATAGGATGGTCATCGTAGCGGAGCTGGAGGGAGCCTAGCGGTGCTCATCGCACTGGACGCCATGGGCGGGGATCGGGCACCGGCCGAGATCGTGGCCGGTGCTCTTCTCGCCACGCGGGACCTGGGAATCGACGTCGCGCTGGTCGGGCCGAAGGACGTGATCGAGGCGGAGCTGCGCCACAACGGCACGGTGCCGTCCGGCATCGAGATCATCCACGCGAGCGAGGCGATCGGGATGGACGAGCACCCGGCGCAGGCGGTGCGTTCGAAGCGCGACGCGTCGATCAACGTGGCGATGGGGATGGTGAAGCGCGGCGTCGCCGGGGCGTTTGTCTCGGCAGGGAACACCGGCGCGGTGATGGCGTCGGCGCTGATGACGCTCGGGCGAATCCAGGGGATCGAGCGGCCGGCGTTGGGGACGGTGGCGCCGTTCACGAAGACGGGTGTGCTGGTGCTGGACGTCGGCGCGAACGCCGACGTGAAGCCGAACTACCTCGTGCAGTTTGCGCAGATGGGGTCCGTGTATGCCGAGCGCGTCATGGGGATCCCGAACCCGCGCGTGGCGCTGCTCAACATCGGCGGCGAGGAGACGAAGGGCACCGAATTGATGCAGGAGGTACACGGCCGGCTGGCGAGGTGCGGCGTCAACTTCGTCGGCAACATCGAGGGCGGCGAGGTACACCTGGGGCGCGCGGACGTCGTCGTCACCGACGGCTTCACCGGCAACGTGGCGGTGAAGGTGACGGAGGGCGTGGCCGACTTCATCTTCCGCGAGCTGCGCACCGCGCTGACGTCGAAGATGCACTACAAAGCCGCGGCGATGGTGCTGCGTCCCGCCTTGCTGCAGATGCGCGACAAGATGGACCCGGGGACCTACGGCGGCGTGCCGCTGCTCGGCGTGAACGGCTTCGTGATGATCGCGCACGGCTCGTCGGACGCGCGGGCGATCAAGAACGCGCTGCGCGCGGCGAGCGAGGGCGCCTCGTCGGGGATGCTCGACACGATCCGGAGCACGCTGGCGCGGCGTGCGTGACGCGCACGGGGTGTCAGTATCTCAGATCGCGCCGGCGTCGCGCATTGCCGCGATGTCCTGCCACGTGTAGCCGAGCGACAGCAGGATCTCCTCGGTGTGCTGGCCCAGCTCGGGAGCAGCCGGCGCGGCGCGCGCGGGCGTCTCGCTGAACTTCCAGGGGAATCCGACGATCTGCGTCGGGCCGTTCGAGGGGTGCTCGACGGTCAGCAGATACTCGTTGGCGAGCGCCTGCGGGTCGGCGGTGACGTCGGCATAGTCGGCGGCAGCCGAGCAAATCATGTCGTGCGACTCGAGCACGGCGATCCACTCGGCGGTCGTCTTCACGAGGAACTTGTCGTCGAGGAGCTCGTACAGCGCCTCCAGGTTGTCCTTGCGGACGCCAGCGTTGGCGAAGCGCTCGTCGTGCTGCAGTTCCGGCATGCCGACGGCGGCGCAGAACGCGGGCCAGCGATCGTCGCCAACGCCGCCGACGACAGCCCAGCCGTCCTTCGTCCTGAACGTACGCCAGATCGTCGGGAGGTAGGCATGACCGCGGCCGCTGCGCTTCATGCGGCGGCTGAGGATGTAGTACTGCAGCTCCCACGCCTGGGCGGCGATCGCCGAGCCGAACAGCGAGGTCTCCACCTTCTGGGCTACGCCGGTCGTCTCGCGGGCGTAGAGCGCGGCGATAATCGAGAGCGCCAGGTTCATGGCACCGACGTAGTCGGCGATGGCGACGCCGGCCGGAAGCGGGCCGCCGTCCTCCTCGCCGGTAATGGACATGAGGCCCGAACGTGCCTGCGCGGCGATGTCGAACGCCGGGTGGTTGGCCTTGGGGCCATTCGCGCCCCAGCCAGACGCGTGCGCGTAGATGATCCGCTCGTTCAGGGCGCGCACATCGTCGTAGCCGAGGCCGAGCTTCTCCATCGCCCCGGGCCGGAAGTTGTAGACGAAGACGTCGACTTCAGGAATGAGCCGCCGCACGATCTGCTTCCCTTCGTCGGTCTTCAGGTTGACGGTGATACTGCGCTTGCCGCGGCTGTGGGCGAGGTGGTAGGCGCTGAGCCGGTTCTCGCCGTACATGGCGAGGACGCGGCCGAGGTCGCCGAACATCGGCGGCTCGACCTTGATGACGTCGGCGCCCATGTCGGCCATGACGAGCGTGGCCTGCGGCCCCTGCTGAAAGACCGTGAAGTCGAGAACGCGGACGCCGTGGAGCGGACCCGTCATCGTGGCACCTCCGTGGGGAGAAGCGTAGCGCGGGGCGAAGGAGGAATCCACAGATGAACACAGATGGGTAGGACGGGCAGCGGCAGACGAGAGGCGGGATTGCCGGTACTCTAGACGCATGCCAGAGATCCCCGACCTGGAGGCCATCCGCGCGTTCCTGAACGAGCGCATCGTCGGCGTGGAGATCACGAAGGCGGAGGCGCTGATCCCGTACGTCGTGCGGAGCGGCGCAGCCGATTTCGAGGCAACGCTGACGGGCAACCGCTTCGGGGAGGTGCTGCGGCGCGGCAAGTTCCTGCTGTTCGGGCTGGCCGACGAGCGGGTGCTGGTGATCAACCCGATGCTCGCCGGCCGGTTCCAGTACACACAGCCGTCGGCGCGCAAGAAGGCGCGGACGTGCATCGTGTTGACGCTGGCGAACGGCTGGCAGCTCCGCTACTCCGACCGCCGGGTGATGGGCAAGATCTACGTCGTGCCGGCGGAGGAGATCATGACGGTGCCGATGTTCGCCGACATGGGGCCCGACGCGCTTGAGGTGAGCGCGGAAGAGTTCCGCGAGCGGATCCGCAAGCACAGCGGCGCCATCAAGAACATCCTCACCAATCACAAGTTCATCGCCGGCATCGGCAACGCCTACTCGGACGAGATCCTGTTCGAAGCGCGCATCCAGCCGTTCCGCAAGCGCACGACGCTGTCGGACGACGAGATCGGCGCGCTGTACAAGGGGCTGCGCAAGGTGATGGACCGATCGATCCCGATCCTGAAGGAGCACTTCCGCGACGAGCTGGACTACGAGGAGTGGCGCGAGCACCTGAAGATCCACCGGAAGGGCGGCGACGGGACGAAGAAGGACGAGGGCCGCTGCCCGCGCTGCGGCAGCTACATCACGGAGATCTCGCCGAACCAGCGTGTGACGAGCTGGTGCCGGACGTGCCAGAAGTGACGGCCACGATCATCCAGCGGGTCTGCTCGCCAAGCGACGATACGCCGTTCTCGCTCGAGGTGCGTGACGGACGGATCGTCGGGCGGCATGACGATGCTCGCTACAAGCCTCCCGGCGCCGCGATCATCGATGGCGGCGGGCGGATCGTTGCGCCGGGGTTGATCGACATTCACGTACACGGGGGCGGCGGGTTCGACCTGATGACGGACGACCCGGAGCAGGTGCGCGGCCACGCGCGCTGGGCCGTGAGCCACGGCGTGACGTCGTTCCTGATCAGCACGTCGGGGCGCGACCACGCGGAGATCCTGCGGCGGCTGCGTGCGCTGGCGCCAATCATCGGCAAGCCGGGGCCCGCCGAGGCGCGGGCGCTCGGCTTCCACCTCGAGGGGCCGTGCATCAATCCCGTACGCAAGGGCGCGTTCGACGCGCGCTGGCTGCGGCCGCCGAACGTGCGCGAGTACGAGGAGCTGTTCGAGGCGTCGGGCGGGACGGTCCGGCAGGTGACGCTGGCGCCTGAGCTGGCCGGTGCCGACGAGTTGATCCGCGCCGTCGTTGATTCCGGCGCAGTCGCGGCCATGGGCCACACGGACGCGACGTACGAGCAGGCGCGCCGGGCGATCGACCTGGGCGTCACGCACGTCACGCACTGCTTCAACGCCATGCGGCCGTTCGGGCACCGCGATCCCGGCGTGCTGGCCGCGGTCATGACGTCGGACGCCGTGACGGCGGAGCTGATCGGTGACGGCGCACACGTCGATTATGCAGCCGCGCGGGTGCTGGTACGGGCCAAGGGCGCGGACAATATCGTGCTGGTGACGGACGGCATGCCTCTCTGCGGCACACCCGACGGTGAAGGCGAGTGGGAAGGCGTGCGGATCCGGGTCGAGGGGGGCAAGGCGGTGCGTGTCGCCGACGGCACGATCATTGGCGGCGTGACGCCGCTGGACGAGATGGTGCGGAATGCCGCGCGGGAGATGGCGGTGGCACCAGCGGAGGCGCTGCGGATGGCATCGGCGAACTCGGCGAGCGCGCTGAGGCTGGCCGATCAGTACGGCACGCTGGATTCGGTAGCACACGCCGACTTCGTGCTGCTCGACGACGCGCTGCGCGTAGCGGAGACGTGGGTGGCCGGCGAGCGCGTGTGGGTGGCGTAGTCCGTTATTTCGCGGGCGGCTCGCCGAAGGTGCCGGGCGCGTCGAGCTGCTCATAGAGCTGGAAGAGGACGCCGCCCGACGACTTCGGGTGGATGAACATCTCCTTCCAGTCCCAGGAGACGCGCGGGCCGCCGAACGGCTCGATGCCGAACGAGCGCATGGCGCCAGCGGCCTTGTCGGCATGGTCGACCTCCAGGGTGACGTGGTGCAGACCCGGGCCGCGCTCGCGCAGGAATTTGGCGATGAAGCTGTCGTCGCCGATCGGCTCCAGGATCTCCCACTGCATCTGACGCTGGCCGTCGGCGCCGGGAACGTCGAGCACGACGCCGGCGAAGCCCGCCTCCTCGTTGCGGAAGCGGCCCGCCTCCTTCCAGCCGAAGAGCTGTGTGAAAAACGGGAGCTGGTCGTCGATCTTCCAGACGGCCATGCTGACGTGGTCGACGCGCTTGAGTCCGATTGACACTGGTACCCCCGGATCTAGTGGCCTGGTCACAGGTGACTGGGCGCCGGCCGCTTGATGGCGCCGCATTGAAGCAGGTTTTCGGTGTTCGGGCTACCAGAGGTCGGAGGCGCCGGATTGGCGTGCGGGCGTCAAGTTCGGGGCATGCAGGCGGTGGCCGCGGGTGGCACAAGCGAGGGCGCCTGTGCTCCGTTGTCGGGCACGAAAGGGACGGACGAATCGTCCGCCCCTTCGTTGTTCGCCGCGGAGGAGGGCGCAGCAGGCCGGGCCCCCACGGTGCCGGCGCGCGCGTCAGGCGTGCGCGGGCTCGGGCTCGCGGACGGCGGCCTTCGCAAACCGGAACTCGCCGTCCGTGAAGTCCACCTGCGCGACATCGCCCTCCGTGAACGTGCCGGCGAGCACGTCGCGCGCGAGCGGGTTCTCGATGCGGCGCTGGATGGTGCGGCGCAGCGGCCGCGCGCCATACACGCGGTCGAAGCCCTCCTTCACCAACTCGGCCTTCGCCGCGTCGCTCACGCGGAAATCGACGTGACGGTCGGCCAGACGGTGACGCACGTCGTCAAGCATGAGATCGACGATCTGCGCGAGCTCCTTCTCCGTCAGCGGCTCGAACACGATGATCTCGTCGACGCGGTTGAGGAACTCCGGGCGGAACGCCTCGCGCAGCGCCTTCTCGATCTGCTCCTGCCGCTGCTCGCGCTGCCCCTCGTCGGCGGCACGGCTGGTGACGAAGCCGAAGCGGCCCTTCGTCTCCGAGCTGGTGCCCAGGTTCGACGTCATGATGATCACCGTGTTGCGGAAATCGACCGTGCGGCCCTGGCCGTCCGTCAGGCGACCGTCGTCCAGGATCTGCAGCAGCAGGTTCCAGAGGTCCGGGTGCGCCTTTTCGATCTCGTCGAACAGGATGACGCGGTACGGCCGGCGGCGCACCGCCTCCGTGAGCGCGCCGCCCTCCTCGTAGCCGACATAGCCGGGCGGCGCACCAACGATGCGCGACACGGTGTGCCGCTCCTGGTACTCCGACATATCGAGGCGGATCATCGACTCCTCGTCATCGAAGAGGTAGCCGGCGAGCGCGCGGGCGAGCTCCGTCTTGCCGACACCCGTCGGGCCCAGGAAGATGAAGCTGCCGATCGGCCGCTTCGGATCCTTGAGGCCGGAGCGCGCGCGGCGCAGCGCCTCAGACACGGCCTCCACGGCCTTATCCTGGCCGATGACGCGCTGATGCAGCGCCTCCTCCATGTGGAGGAGCTTCTCCGCCTCGCCCTCCAGCATGCGGCTCACCGGGATGCCACTGATCGACGCGATCAGCTCGGCGATGTCCTGCTCGGTCACGGTCATGTCGGCGGTGTGGGTGCCCTCCCATTCGGCCTTGCGCTGCTCGTACTCGGCCTGGACCTGTAGCACCTCGGCCCGGATGCGGGCGGCGGCCTCGTAGTCCTGGCGGCCGGCCGCTGCCTCGGTCTCCATGCTCAGCTCGTCGAGGCGCTTCTTCAGGTCGCGCAGGTCGGGCGACATCGACTGCTGCTCGATGACGTGCTTGCTGGCCGCCTCGTCGATGAGGTCGATCGCCTTGTCCGGCAAGAAGCGCTCGGTGAGGTAGCGGTCGCTCAGGCGCGCGGCGGCGACCAGCGCCTCGTCCGTGATCTGCACTCTGTGGTGCGCCTCGTACCTCGGACGCAGCCCGCGCAGGATCTCGATGGTCTCGTCCGGCGTCGGCTCGTCGAGGAACACGGGCGAGAAGCGCCGCTCGAGCGCCGGATCCTTCTCGATGTACTTGCGGTACTCGTCGAGCGTGGTGGCGCCGATGACGCGCAGCTCGCCGCGCGACAGCGCCGGCTTCATCATCGTGCTGGCATCGATCGCCCCTTCGGCGGCACCGGCACCGACGACCTGGTGCAGCTCGTCGATGAAGATGATGACCTCGCCCTCGGCGCGGCGGATCTCATCCATGACGGCCTTCAGGCGTTCCTCGAACTCGCCGCGGAACTTGGAGCCGGCGACCATCGCGCCCATATCGAGCGCGAGCAGCCGCTTGTCCTTGATGTTCTCCGGCACGTCACCGCCGACGATCTTCTGGGCCAGGCCCTCGACGACGGCGGTCTTGCCGACGCCGGCCTCGCCGATGATCACCGGGTTGTTCTTGGTACGACGGTTGAGGATCTGCATAACGCGCTTGATCTCCTGGTCGCGGCCGATGACCGGGTCCAGCTTGCCGTCGCGCGCGTACTGCGTCAGGTCGTGGCTGTACTTCTCCAGCGCGCCGTACTTGCTCTCCGCCGTCGGCGAGTCGACGCGGGCGCTGCCGCGGATCTCCTGCAGGGCGCGGTAGATGCGCTCCTTGTCGATGCTGAACTCGCGGAGGATGCGCGCTGTCTCGCCCTCGCGCTCGTCCGCGATGGCGATGAGGATGTGTTCGACGCCGACGTACTCGTCCTTCAGGCGCTCGGCCTCGGCGTTCGCAGTCTCGAGCATCTTGACGATGCGCGGCGTGGTGTACACCTGCACGACGTCGTACGCGAGCTTCGGGGCGCGGGCCAGCGTGTCGGCGACGCGCGCGGTGAGCGCGCGGACGTCGACGCCCATGGTGTCGAGGATCCTGGCGGCGAGCCCGTCCTGGTGCTGGAGCAGGGCGAGCAGCACGTGCTCGACGTCCCACTGCGAATGCCGCTGCTGGCGCAC